>Ga0316608_1000218_pt1 | contig 30152 bp, 26 predicted proteins | sample MIS2016152B_MG_FD_207673 | JGI IMG/M metagenome (GOLD analysis project Ga0316608, IMG submission 207673) | Microbial mat bacterial communities from Middle Island sinkhole, Lake Huron, Michigan, United States - MIS.2016.152B | ecosystem: Environmental > Aquatic > Freshwater > Lake > Sediment...
TTATAAGACTGAAGTTCCCTATGTTTTTTGGAATAAATTACGGGAGAAGCTTAAAAGAAAATGAAACCACCATTGACTTATTACGGTGGTAAACAAATGTTATCTAAACTTATTATTTCCCTTATTCTCAAACACAATTTATACTGCGAACCTTTCTTTGGAGGGGGAGCGGTTTTCTTCAACAAAGAACCATCTCCTGTGGAAATAATCAACGACACCAACGGCGAACTTATCAACTTTTACAAGGTTGTCAAAACCCAATTCAGAAAATTGCAAAAAGAAATTAGCTACACGCTTCATAGCAGACAGTATCATCAGACTGCAAAAATAGTTATCGGTTATCCAGAACTGTTTGATGAAGTAAAACGTGCTTGGGCTATATGGGTACTTTCCAATCAAAGTTTCGGTTCCAAACTTGATGATGTTTGGGGATATGACTTTAAAAATAATACTTCTGCCAAACGGTTAAATAACAAAAGAGTATTATTCACCAAAGTATATGCTGGAAGACTTGAACAAACACAGATAGAATGCAGAGATGCCTTACAGGTGATTGAATCAGTTGATAACAAAGATTGTTTTTTCTATTGCGACCCGCCATATTATAATTCCCATATGGGACACTACAAAGGATACACAGAGAAGGATTTTGAAAGCTTGCTTCAGTTGCTGTCAAAGATCAAAGGGAAATTCCTTTTAAGTTCATATCCATCAGAACTCCTTGAAGAGTATGCAAAAAGGAATACTTGGTTTACAAAAAAAATAGAAATGCCTGTAACGATTCCCCTTAATAGAGAGGCCAAGCCAAAAATGAAAACAGAGGTACTAACAGCAAATTATAGGATATAAGAAGTCTGTTTGATGTTTATGGAAATAGGCATAAATATCTTGAAAATAAAGGATATTAACTAAAGTAAGTTATTTATAATGTGTGTGAATAACTCTATTGCATAATTATTTCTGATTTTATATAATCAGAATATGTTAAATGATGAAGATATAATAAAAATGACAAAAGCTTTTGGAGAAATTTTTGCAACAAAGCAAGAGTTTTATAGTTTAGAAGAAAAAAATCAGAAAAATTTTTCTGATCTCATTAATTCTATTGATAATTATGCAAAGAAAGCTGATATTTATTATCAAGAAATGATGATGTTTTCGGTAAAAGTAGATCGTCATGAAAAATGGCTTCAACAAATTGCCACTAGATTAGATTTAAAGTTAGATTACTAAAATTAATACTCCTAATTAGCAATAAGTAAAGACCATTTTAAGACAAAAAAGCGGAATGAAATAGTTTGCAATATTCTCATTGCAAACTATTTATCTTTTAGTTCAAACTTTAGAAATTCCTATTTCACAATTTAGGATATAAATATCCTAAATTGCTTTATTTTTTATTCGTTTTGGTTTAATTTTACTTTTAAAATTCTATAGTCCTTTATTTCAATACGTATTTTTTGTGATATTAAATAATGAGGTAAAATATGGAAGCAATGACTATTTCCGCAATAATTGGAGGCGTAGTAACCTACATCGGGAACCAATTAGCTAAAAATAATTCCATTTCAGAATTATTGACAAAATGTACTGACGGTACTGCCAAATGGTTAAAAAATCTTCTATTTAAAGAAGATGGGAATCCTAAAGAAGAATTGCAGAAGCTAAAAGATAAGCCGGATAGCGATGCAAAAAAAGAGGTTATACAATCAATGATGAAATCGCAAGAGGAAGATAACCCTGAGGTTAAGAACTATATTCTTGAAATTTACAAGAATATAAAACAAACAGCAGAAGGTGAAAAAATCTTTAATATTATTACAGATAGTGAAAATGTAGTTACTGGTACCAACACTGCTGGCGGGAATTTCGTTGTAGGTAATCATAATAAATTATAATAAATGGATATTTTGCATGGCACGAATATTATTGGGGAAAAAGCACAAGTAACTGCTGGTGGAAGTGTTGTTCTTGGTAATAATGTTATCATTATTAACCTTTTTGAAGCTGCTAAATATAAAGAACTAGAAAAGCAATTAAAAGATTTGAATGATCGTTTCATTACGGAACAAAAAAATATTACAAAATATCCTGATGATGAATATTTTAAACAACAAGTGCTTAATATATCCGAACAACAAAATGAGACAAAAGCAAAAATTGATATTTTAAAAAAAGAGGTGCTAAATCTCGCCGAAGATTTTGCAAGAATTCCTATTAATTCTGAACGGATTAAATTAGCTAAGGAGTATTTTGGGTTAGGAGAGTTTGATAAAGCAAGAGCTATTCTAGATGCAGAAACTATGGTTTCTGAGCTTAATTATTTGAAAAAAGAACAGAAAATCTTAATTGAAAGAACTATTCAAAACAAGCAGAGCTTGGAGGTAAAGAGTGATGAATTTATGATATTGGCTCGTTTAACTTCCATTGATTTCTCCCTTGCAAATCATTTTGAAAAATCAAAAGAGTTTTTTTTACTGTCTATTTCAGCATCCAGAAATATTAATAATATTTTTGATTATGCAACCTTTTTAAAAGAGAATAATCAATACACTGACGCATACGCACTAATTCCAGAAATTTTTGAATCCCACAAAGAGACTGAAAAAAATCTAGAACGAACTGTTTTTATTATTTGGGAAGTGAAAATTTTAAATTTAAAAGGATTTCTTGAAATGACCCAGGCACTTTATACAGAGGCAGACGCAACTTATAGATTGGCTCTTGTGAAATGCAGAAATGTTGTTAAAACAATACCAGAAGAAATTACTCCCATATTAATCAATTTATTGAATAATTTGGGGTCATTGTGCCTACAAATGAAAAATTATTTGGATGCTCGATCACTTACTAACGAATCAATGCGGACATTTGAAAAAATTAATAATCCAAATATTGATTTGCAATTTGAATATGGCAGAGGCGCAAGAATTTCCGCACATGCATATAAAAATATTTTTTATTTATATGTGCATGAAACTCTTAATAATAAAAGCAGTGCTTGGTCAGCTTCAGAAACGGGAAGTGGAATTGTTAGTGAAAGTCTTTTCCGTAAAAGTATGAAAACGATTAAAGAAATTAGCAATATCAATCCAGATAAGTACTTGCTAGAATACGTTAAGTGTTTAATAGATCAGGCGAATAATTTAAATAATGGACATATTGAAACTGAAGAACAAATTACTGAAATAGACAGAATATATTCAGAAGCTATTACCATCTGTCGCGAACAAGGCATAAAAAACCCAGAAGTCTATTTACCTACTTTGAGTGGATGCCTTGAATCATATGGTGGTTATTTGAATCAACTTTATTCAGCTTTCAATAAAGTCATGAAAAACAAAAGTAAGGAGGCAAAAGAAGCTTTAAGCAAAATGAAACATGAACTTAAAAAAAATGCTGAAGAAGCAATTAAGATTGCTGAAACGTTGTACACACATAATCCAAAAACCTATTTACCAATTTTGGCTAGGAAACAATTCAATTTAGCTGTGGTTTATAATCAAATAGATGAAATTGATAAATCAATAGAGTACTATCAAAAATCTTATGGGGCTTATAAAATATTGAGGACTCAAGATTTTGAAATGTATTTCGAAGATTCTGCTAATGTCATAGATCATTTAGGCACCTTGTACTTGTTAAATAACAGGTTTATTGAGGCTGAACAAGCATTTATGGAATTACATAATGATTTATTAAGTTTAGTGAAGTCAGGTAAATTATTGTTTATGTCAGGAATAGCAAAAAATTTATCCATGCTAAGCAAGATGTTTAAAGATGACATGAGTGATAAGGACAAATCGCTATCCTATGCTAATCAAACAATTCAATATCTTGACTCTTTAGAGAATCATATTAAACTCAATGAAGATATGATAAGTATTCGAAACAAAACATTAGGTATAATTTCATATTGGAAAAAAAGCGATGGTATATTTAATAAAATAAAACGATTAATATCATGAAGAATTATCTATAGCATGTAATTGACATTAAGATAGATATTGTAAATTACAATAATTTAATATAAGGTTTAAGTATTATTGATTTTAAAAATGAATCTGACAACTACTTGTATCAGACCTATGCATCACCCTAAATCGGTGCCGATTGTTATTATTTTGAATTAAATAAAAAGACTAAAATATGGATGTTGACAGGAAAATTGTACCTGCTATACTAAAGGCACTAGATCTGAAAAGGACGTTTCGTACGTCCTTTTCTTTTTGCCTATTTCATTTATTCCCAAGAAATTCAATCTGATTCTTCAACATACGAATTTCAATAAACTTAGCCCCTAAGTGTCGTTTTACTTCTCTTGCGGTTTTTGAGCTACGGGCAAGCACATAGACTTCTTTATTCTTTTTTTCAAGGTGTTTGTATAGAGGAAGAAAGTCACCATCACCGGAAAGCACAATAGCTCGATCAAATGTATCTATATTTGCCATTGCTTCAACAGTGAGATCCACATCACAGTTTGCCTTTCTTTGAGGAATACTGAATTCTTTTTTACTATCATAACGCTTCACAGGTTTGAGAAGTAGTTTATATCCGAAGGATTCTAACTTGCGATAAAATTTAGCTTGCTGAATAAATTTTCTTATCAAATTAAGCTGTACGACCGAAAGGTTATGAGAATTTAAAAGGTTTTCAAAATGTGTAATATACTTATCAAGATTCACAGTCTCATTTCCAGAGTAGTCATGAAAATATTCTTTGTTTGGTAGAATACCAATATTAGTGTCGATACCTCCGAAATAGAATACATTGACAGCTGAATATTTTGCTTCAAGATATTTTTTTAGTCGATTATAATCAATTCTCCATCCATATTCAATATCGAAGCCATAGAAAAGATTTGATGCATCAATTAAGATGTAAGTACGCATCGTTTGATTATAACCTTTTCAAAAAATGAAATCAACAAAAACTGATGACTATAATAAACAAGTCTATATAATAACAGATATCTGACCTGAACGGCATCCTAAATGGGTGGCGTTCGTTGTTTCAGAAATATTAAAAGCCGTCACTCGTGACGGCTTTTATATTATTGCGTAATCAACTTTTTAAGCAAAGTAATTACTTCATCCATGTTATCCATGCTGTCAATAATAATTGTGCAACTTGGACCATTCCAAAACTTCTGCACCTTTTCTGTGAGAGTTTTTACCTCATGATGTTTGATCTCATCTTTGGTATCTTTTTCCGGATTCATCACAACAAGGGATATCCGCTTTTTACTGATATGGAAAAAAGCAAGGTTCCGGGTTTTACGCATGGAGATGTAATACTGTTTGGGATTGAATTCGATGCTTTTATCTTCTTTCAGTAAGTCAGCTTTGATTTTCACATAAACACTCTGAATTATTTCAGAAGTATTTTCCAGATGATCAGCTTCTGTTGATTTTTCATGCTTAATGATTCCGCCTTTTCCAGACATTTCATTTGCTTTAAAATCAATATCTTCAAAAGCAGGTGTGATAGTACAAAACAATTCACCGTTATCAGTGTACTTCTTAAGCAGAATTGGTCTTACAAACTTGCCCCAATAATTGGAATAAGCCATAGTGATTTCAATTAGCTCAGGCCTTTCCTGATCGGTTAATAGTAATATAAATGGCTTATTGATTAACAACACCTTAAAATATTCAGCAATATCCTCACCTGCAATAGGGTTTAACTCATCTTTAAGCGGTACATTTTCAATTATTATATCTAATAATAACTCAACTACCTTGCTCTGGTAATCTCGGGAATTAAGAATGCTAAAAAGCCTCGTTATTCGTACAAAAAGATCCCAAAAATTCTGTTTTGAAAGCGTAATATCCACAAAATAAAGCTTATGTTTTTCCGCCTCTCGAAAGTCAAGCAATAAATAACATTCGAATAAACTTTTGGTTGCATCAATCAATATTGCATTTTTCCCAAAAAGCATTTTACTGTTACTTACAATAAGCTCATTAAATTCTTTTTCAGATTTGAATTTCTGTTCAACTGGTACAGAATTTTTAATAGGTCGAGACTCTAATGAATTACCATTTATCAATAAAGCCATGCTTAGATCAACTGCTTTTCCCTGTGGAGAAAGTAACTCCTGCTGTTTAGTTTTATTCATAATTACAAGTTTTGGTTACTGGATTTTAAAAAACTATTTAAGAACAGCATAACTCCGATAAACGAAAACACAAGAGCAAAATACAATACAGAGCAGAAAAAAGATGTTGTCAACAGAAATAAGTAAAGCCTGATATTTTTATATCAGGCTTGCTTTTTAACTTCTGGAGGTCTCACAATACTTTTCTTTATTGTTATATAACCATCTCCCACATTGAGTTCAATAATATCGCCAACATTAAATCCAAACCTTTTCAAATATTGACCAGCAATACGAATGAATGGGTGAGTCTCTCCCTTACGACCAAAGTGTTGATAATATACTTTTTGTTTTCGCTTCATTAATGTTTTCATAGTGTCTTGAATAAGGAACAAAATTTTGTACACAGCATAACTCCAGTAAATAAAATTGCAATAGGGAGTAATAAGAAGGTATTGTTTATACTGTGCATAAAAAAGCCCTCGCTTTTTATGCGAGGGCTCGGGGGGATTTCAGAGATATACTCTGTCCATGTACAATTTTAATAAATAGCACACAGTAAACATATCTTAACTCTGTTCTCTAGATTTAGCAAGTATTATAACTTTTGTTATTCAACAATAAATATTTTGGTTTTAATAAACTAGGTGGTTACTTTTATAAGTAAATACAAAACCAAAATATTTTACACTTGGCATCATAAGGGGTATAATTATATGATGCTATAATAACAATATAAGCTACAAGTATTTATATTGATTTGTTGTAGGTAAATTAAAAAAGATCACAACCATGAATGATGATGATATTCAAATAAATTTAGATTCCGCAATTTCAAATCTTCTGAGTAATGAACAATGGCTGATTAGAAATGATTTGAATGAACAAAGTATAACGCATAAGTTGGCGCTTTATATTGCGGATTATTTTCCAGGTTATGATATAGATTGTGAGTACAATGGAAATATCGAAAGTCAAGATGGAAAAAAAAGAATAAATGTTTTAAGGGACGAGTTAGAACGCCATAACATTTTGAGAAAAGCAGAACTTGAATTAGAGACAGAAATAATTAATAGAGCTGTATATCCTGATATTATTATCCATAAACGAGGGAGAAATGATTTTAATTTATGTATAATAGAAGTTAAAAAATCAACAAGTAGAGTGAGGCGTGATTATGACTACATGAAATTGAGAGCTTATACAACGGAATATTATGGAAACGAACTAAAATATCAACTTGGGATTTTTATCATGTTCAATATGAGACAGAAACATGGATATGAACTTACTATTTTTAGTAATGGACAAGAAATAGCAAACCGCCAACAAAGATGAATATTAAAAATGTAACAATAAAAAACTATAGAAACTTCAGCGACTTTTCAATTGACTTTTCGCATGGATTTCAAACAATCATTGGAGAAAACAATATTGGGAAAAGCAATCTCTATTGGGCTATTAGATTAGTCCTCGACAAAGAACTATCATATAATTCAAGAAAATTAGAACTCAAAGACTTTCATGGTTTCAAAAAAGATTTAACTTTTGATGATTATGTATTGATTTCAATTGAGCTATACAGCGAAAAACTTGCTCATTTTCCTACTTTTCATGCTTTCAAAACAAGTGATACAACGGCAAGAATAACGTATGTATTTGCCCACAAAAATAAATTCAATGAGGACGAAAGTATTCCTGAAAAAATTGAGCTAAAAGATTTTAACTGGCGACTGTTTGCTGGCAACACCACTTTTGACTTGACTGAATTAGTGGGCAAATCAGCACAGATAGGTTTCAGAGATTTGGAAGGAATAAATCTTTACTACATCAATGCATTTAGAAACATAAATTCAGATTTGCATGGTAGCACTAAATCTTTACTTAGTAAATATTGTCAGTCAAGAGAAAAGGCTGAGGAAGAACTTGAAAGCGTTAAATCAATATTAAAAACATCATCGACTGACTTAAACAAATTGCCATTTATACCTGACTTAGCATCTACAATTCAGTCCAAAGGTGTAAATATTGCAGGACAATATTTTTCTTTTCCAATTGCAATTAGTTTCCTCTCTAATTATGATGTCGATGCTTGGAGTCAATTAAATTTATTTTTTAGTCCAGAGACTGACAATAATATCCCGATTCAAATTTTGGGATTAGGACAGAAAAATATTTTGTATTTGAGTTTATTTATTGCTGAATTGGAAAATTCAAGCAAACAGCAGGAAATCAATATCCTTTTAATTGAAGAACCGGAAGCTCATCTTCATCCGCAATTACAAAAAATTCTCTTTGCAAATTTGCATGAGTTAAAGACAACACAAGTATTTATGACTTCTCATTCAACACATATTGCAAGTGATTGCAACTATAAAAATTTAAATGTCCTATTTAGAAATAAAAAAAGGGAGGTTAAATCCTTTTCTCCTTTTAAAGACGGACTTCTAACTGAAAGAGAAAATCTTTTATTAAAAAGATATTTGGATGCAACAAGAAGTGAAATGTTCTTTGCTTCTGCAATCATTTATGTTGAAGGAGTTGGAGAGCAATTTATTATTCCAGCAATTGCAAATCAGGTTTATGGTATTAACTTGACTGAACACAATATTTCTGTAATTCCAATTCATTGTAGATATTTTGATCCATATTTAAAAATTGTTCAAGACAATAATTTGGAAATACCGGCAGTTGCAATTATTGATGGAGATAGCGGAGAACTCGAAGAAGGGGAAGCAGCAACTACTGCGATTGAGAATGCTAAGAAGCTTGAAGTAGCTGAAAGAGTAATTACTTTTCCAGGAACAAGAACCTTAGAAATTGATTTATTCCCAAACCCAACAACAAACAATACGTATTTAAAAAATTGTTTTGAAAATTTGAATCATAAACAATCTTATGAAAATTTACTAAAAGCAACTAAAGACAATCCGGATAATTGGGGAGATGAATTGATTAAAAGGATTGACCAAACAGTTACAAAAGGCAGATTTGCGCAAGAATTAAGTTTGCTTATTGACGAAAATTTTTCTGTACCTGATTATATTAAAGCTTCAATTCTTCATATTGCAACATGTAAAAATATCAAAATAAAAAATGTTAAATGACAAACAGCGAAAAGTAGTTTTTGAACTGAAAGGTAATACTATTGTCAGTGCTTCACCTGGTTCAGGAAAAACTAAAACCATAGTTGCAAGAGCACAACACAAGTTGGAATCCATTCCCGTTCATAAATCGTTAGCGCTTATCACATATACAAATGCAGGTGCAGATGAGATTTCTTGCCGTTTGCCAGATAGAGATAATACTGTTTTTATTGGAACAATCCATCGATTTTGTTTAGAATTTATTTTGCGCCCTTTTGGTTGGCTTTACGATTGGTATAAACCCAGGGTAATTACCTATGATGAGTTACTTGAATTTGTTGCATTAAATCCGGATTTTGATTTAGGCGATAGTCCTTTAGATGAAATAAACAAAATAAAGAAAGCACTTGATGGGAGTTTAGATAAAGATGTTGAATGGAAAAACGCAACAACATTGGAATATATTGCAGAAGTATACTATGCTTTTTTGGATACAAAAAGGGCTATTGATTTTAACGAGATTCTTTATCGTTCCTATAAAATCATTTCGGAAAACGATTTTGTTTCAACTTCATTAGCAAACAAGTTCTATGAAACTTCTATTGACGAATTTCAAGACACCAATATTTATCAATACGAAATTCTAAAGGCGATAAATCAGAAAGGTATTTGCACCTTCTTCATGGTTGGAGATGAGAAACAAAGAATTTACAGATTCGCAGGAGCAATTGACAACGCTTTTGAGAAGGCTTCGGTTGATTTTACTGCTCCAATTGAAATTTTAGAAGTAACCTACCGCTCAACTACTAATATTATTAACGCTTACTCTTCGCTCTTTGAAAACCATCCAGTTCTTACCAATGGATCAAAGTATAAGAGTATTGACTATAAAGTTATTCTAGAGGAAACTAAAAAAGCAAATCATGATTCAGTTATTGATAGTTATGTAAATCACTTCATAAACAAAGTTAATGTTGACCCTTCCGAAATTGCAATTTTATCTTTGCAATGGAGGGATGCTTTGAATGTTAGTAAGGGGCTTAGAAATAAGTACAGGATTGTCGGGTTAGGTGCATTACCTCACAAGAGTATAAATAATTCAACATTCAATTTAATTCGGAGTATATGTAAGTTTTTATTTTCGAGTTCGGTTAAAAACTTAAGAATCATAAGAAGAGCTATTGAATTACACATATTAGAAAATAACCTTTCAATAAGCGATAGTGAGTTTAATTTTATCACAAACTCTCTTATTTCAAAATTTAGTCACATTGACCGAACGTTTACATTGTTACAAGGCCTTTTTGAACTTCAAAATGTTTTTGATTCAGTTTTTAAAATTTCGCATGCTGCATTCAACGAAATTCTCAACTTACTTGATGAGGAGGAAATTAAATTCTGGACTTTTGAGAAATACATAGAAACACTTTCAGGTATTTCTGGAATTACAATAAACACAATACACCAAGCAAAAGGTTTGGAATATGAGGTTGTAATCCTAAATCAAATTAACGAAAACAAAATTCCACATCAGCGATACCTCGGGAGAAATGGTAACGATTACATTTATGCCCCTCTCACAAAAGAAAGCATCGAAGACGGAAGAACATTGTTTTATGTTGGGATTAGTAGAGCAAAATCAGCATTAGTAATTTTACATAATTGGAAGCCTTCCTTGTTTATTCCAACAATTTATGAAGCAAACAAATAAGTAGATGAAAAGACAACCAGATATTTTGACCGTCACATTGCGATTAGGATGATTCATTTTAGCACCTACTCTCTGTCAAATAAAAAAATCACACTCAAAATCACACTCAATAGGTTTTTTAGGTAACAAAAAAGCCTCCCGGATTTCTCCAAGAGGCTTTTGTATTCATTGTTTGTGTCGTAGCGCGATGCAGGATTGAACTGCAGACCTCATGATTATGAATCATGCGCTCTAACCAGCTGAGCTACCGCGCCATCTTTTTTGCGGTTGCAAATATACTATTTTCTTCTCTTTTGCAAAGAAAAAAACAAAAATCCCCTCATATTTTTATTTACATTTAATTCATTACTTTAAAAACTAATTCCTTTCAGTTAATTATTTTTTCTTATATTGCAACTTTACAAAGAGTCTATAAATAAATGAAAAGCAAGCTAGTACTGGAATATACAATGAATTGTTCTCCTTTGGTGTTGTACCCCCGTTTAAGTACCCCCGGAGGTTTATCCGAATGGTTTGCCGACGATGTGAATGTTGACGGAAAATACTTTAGTTTTATTTGGGACAAAGAGCCTCAGCGGGCAGAAGTTCTTCAAAAACGCGAAAATTCTTACATTCGTTTTCGTTGGGAAGAAGACGAGCAAGATGGTTTATTTTTCGAGTTTCGAATAGTTACCGACGAACTCACCAACGAAAATGCCCTGGTTATTATAGACTATGCCGAAGAAGCTGATAAAAAAGAGACAATTGATCTGTGGAACTCCCAGATATCTGTTCTCAGACACTGTATTGGAGTTTGATTTTCTCTCCCGAATTTACAATACTGTAAATAAATATCCCGTTTGAAGTAATCTGCGCATAAGATTTATATTTTTGTACCAGATTAAATACCATTCCATTTCGTGAAGAAACTGCATAAATTTATATTGACCTCCTTTCTGGGGCCATTCTGTCTCACTTTTTTTATAGTGATTTTTTTATTGCTCATGCAGTTTTTGTGGAAGTATATCGACGACTTAGTTGGTAAAGGACTCGAATTCCACGTGATTGCCGAATTATTGCTATATACCTCAGCAAGTTTGGTACCTATGGCTATTCCTTTGGCGGTGTTGCTTGCCTCGTTAATGACATTAGGCAGTTTAGGTGAGAACTATGAGTTAACCGCCCTTAAAGCTGCTGGCATTTCACTTCAGCGAATTATGAGGCCATTGTTGATTTTTAGTTTTTTAATTGCAGTAATGGCCTTTCTGTTTGCAAATTATGTATTACCGGTTACAAATCTAAAAATGCGATCGTTGTTATATGACATCCAGCAACAGCGCCCGGAATTGCAAATTCGCGAAGGAGTGTTTTATAATGGTATTGAAAATTATAGTATTTATATCGGGAAAAAAGACTATCGGACAAATCTTTTAAAAAACATTAAAATATATGACCATTCTAATGGGAGGGGGAATATTGGCGTAACCCTGGCCGATTCTGGCTATATGCGGATTACCTCCGATAAAAAATACCTGCTGGTAACACTCTATAGCGGATTTCAATATAAGGATGTGGTTCGCGACCGGCAATCCTTAAGCAAGCCCAATACTTATCCTTTTCAGCGGGATAAGTTCGACGAAGAAATAAATTACATTGAATTGAGCGGGTTTGGTTTAGTGCGCACTGATGAAGAATTATTTAAGCAGCATTATCAAATGCTGAATCTTGGGCAGTTAAAATATTATTACGATTCTTTATATAATGAAGTAGAAGTTCGCTCAAATAACTTAAAGAATACGTTATTAACGGCCACTTTATTTCAGAACCGTCCGTGGCGCATTGCAAATAAGGAAATTACCGATTCAACGTTGAAAGGGAAGATTCTAACAACTAATTTTGACAGCGCTTTCTCTGCACTTGATTATCATTCCCGGATTTCCAATATTTCCTCAGCTTTATCATCGGCAAGGGACAGCAAGTCGTATATTACTTCTTCCTTTATGAATAACGAAGAGACTATTCGCGGAGCTCGGAAATATCAAATTGAGTGGCAGCGAAAGTTTACTTTGGCAATAGCCTGTTTTATATTTTTCTTTATCGGAGCTCCGTTGGGCGCTATCATTCGTAAAGGAGGTCTGGGAATGCCCGTGGTTGTTTCTGTCGGTTTTTTTGTTTTGTATTATGTAATTTCTATCTCAGGTGAGAAATTTGCTCGGGAAGGGGTACTTTCCCCTTTTTATGGAATGTGGCTATCGGCATTTATCTTATTGCCCTTAGGAGTGTTTCTTACGTATAAGGCTACTACCGACTCGGCGATTTTAAATTTCGATACCTATGCCAATTTTTTCAAACGGATGGGGATAATTTTAAAAAATCGCAAAGAAAAAACAAAAGCAGCCCGAAATGAAAATCCTTCAACTGTGTACTAAGGTTCCGTTCCCTGCCAAAGACGGAGGCGCATTGGCAACGTATTCATTTTCGACCGGGTTAAGCAAACGGAACCATATCATTACCATATTAGCAGCGAATACATCAAAGCATAAATCGACATCAGAGCCAGGCGTTCAGCTTTTACCTGGGATTTCCATTAAATCGGTACCTTTCAGCACTAATATCAACCTTTTCTCTTTAATTCGGAATTTATTTTTTTCAAAAAGACCGTATAACGTAATTCGGTTTTATAATAAAAAGTTTAAGCAGGAATTATTGAAAATTATCACCAACGACGAGTTTGATATTATACAGTTTGAGGGGCCTCATATGGCTGTTTACTTACACGATATCCGAAAATATTCAAAAGCAAAAACTATCCTAAGGGCCCATAATGTGGAGCATATTCTCTGGCAAGAAATGGCTTCGGAAGCGGCTTTTTTTATTAAGGGATGGTATTTTCGCGTTATAGCAAAACGCCTTCAAATTTTCGAAAAATGGGTAATTGAGAATGTCGATGGAGTTATTCCTATTACCCGGTTTGATGCTTCTGTTATTTGTTCTTTTTCTAAACCATCGAACTTACAAGTTATTCCATTTGGGATTGATATCTCAAATTACATCCCCTCAGATAAAACCGTTGATAAATCGATATTTTATATAGGAGCTCTCGATTGGATGCCTAATCAGAGAGGGTTAATTTGGTTTTTAAAACAGGTTTGGCCAAAAGTGCATCAACAATTTCCCAAGGTCAGTTTGCATATTGCCGGGAGAAATTCGCCCAACTGGATTAAAAAAATAATATGCGACGCAGGAGCGAATTTTCATGGGGAAGTTCCTGATGCAATCAAATTCATAGAACCTTATCAGATAATGGTTGTTCCTGTGTTTTCGGGGAGCGGTGTACGGGTTAAAATTATCGAAGGAATGGCTATGGGAAAAGCAATTGTTGCGACTTTAAAGGCAGTTCAGGGGGTAGATGTCGCCAATAACTACGGAATATTATTAGCTAATAATGCCAACGATTTTAGTGCCGCAATAATAAAATTATTAACAGATAATTTGTCACAGATCACTATAAGCACTGTGGGAAGGGAGTGTGCGATAACTAATTTCGACAATTTAGTATTATCTCAAAAAATTGAAAGCTTTTATTCTAGTTGTTTAAGAGTTTAATAGTAATTTCATGTTTTTCTAAAACATTTACCATATAATTGGTAAGGTTTTTATTATGTGAATCTTAGATATATATGGTAACAGCTATTGTTTTTTGGTTTTTGTTTTTGTTAATGTTTTATTCGTATATCCTTTTCCCTGCGATTATTAAGATAATTAGCAAAATGCAAAATCAAGTTAACAACGAAACTGCAACTGAAATAAATATTACTCCACAAATTTCTATAATTATTGCTGCATATAATGAACAATCCCACATCGGAAGTAAAATTTTAAATATTCTTCAATCGGATTTCCCCGCCGAAAAGATGGAGATTATTGTTGGGTCGGATGGCTCGAACGATAGCACAAACAATATAATACTCGAATTAGCAAAAAAACATCATCGCATAAAGCCTCTCCTTTTTGCAGAGCGCAGGGGTAAAAGTGCTGTATTAAACGACTGTGTTGCTTTGTCCACTGGTGAATTTTTGGTTCTCACCGATGCCAAAGTCACATTCAATGCTGAAACAATTAAAAATTTGCTGAAGAATTTTTCAACCCCCCAAATTGGTATTGCCGGAGCTGCCATAATTAACAAAAATGCCACATGCCAAAGTGTAGCCAAGCAGGAAAGTGCATTTATGGCCCAGGAAATCGAAGTGAAGTACCACGAAGGAAAAGCTTTTGGAAGCACTATTGGAGTATATGGGGCATGCTATGCTATTCGCAGAGAATTGTATACAAGGGTACCTGAAAACTTCTCAGTCGACGATTTTTTTATCAGCCTTAAAGTCCTGCAAAAGGGATTTAAGGTAATTCTTGATAAGAAATCTATTTGTTATGAGAATGTTACTACCAATCTTTCGGAAGAATTCCGTCGTAAAGTTCGTATTGGAGTTGGAAATATTCAAAACCTGGGAGTCTTTTCAAATATGATTTTTAAATTCAACGGTATTGGTTTTTGTTTCTTATCCCATAAGGTAATTCGATGGTATGGGCCATTTATTCTTTTGGCAATGCTCGTAATTAGTTTCTACTTGTGGTTGAGCGGGTTAGTTTACAAAATACTATTAATTATACAGCTTGTTAGCATCTTTGCTTCCATAGCTGACTTTTATTTGCGTAAAATTAAATTACAATTGATAATTTTGCGTTTTGTTACACATTTTTATACCATGAACCTGGCTTTATTAGTTGGGTTTATTAAATATATGATAGGAGTTAAAGCGAATGTCTGGGAACCAACCAAACGATAGTGTTATAAAACTTAATACCATTGAAGAAGCCATTGCCGATATACGAAATGGTAAGATGGTGATTGTGGTGGACGATGAAAACAGAGAAAACGAAGGTGATTTTATCGCAGCTTCGGAATTGATAACTCCTGAAATTGTCAATTTTATGGCATTACATGGTCGCGGGTTAATTTGTGCGGCTTTGCCCGAAAATAGGTGCAAAGAACTCGATCTCGACCTGATGGTTTCTAACAGCAATGCCCTGAATAAAACAGCGTTTACGGTTTCGGTCGATCTAATAGGGCCCGGAATTTCAACTGGAATTTCAGCATCCGATCGTTCCCGAACGATAAAAGCGCTTGTCGACCCAAAAACAACTGCAGAGGATCTTGCCCGACCAGGGCATATTTTCCCGCTAATAGCCCGCGAAAAAGGTGTTTTAAGCAGGGCAGGACATACCGAGGCTGCTATTGATCTTACACGCCTTGCAGGACTAACTCCCGGGGGAGTTCTTGTTGAGATACTGAATGATGATGGAACCATGGCCCGGCTTCCTCAACTGGTTGAACTTGCCAAAAAACTTCAAATCAAAATTATTTCTATTGAAGATTTGATTAGTTTTCGTTTAAGAGGCGAATCGTTAATTAAAAGAGGCGTTCAGATAAAATTGCCTACTAAATTTGGCAACTTCGATCTTATCCCTTTTATGCAGCTCTCCAATAAACTAGAGCATGTTGCGCTTATAAAAGGCTCATGGACCAAAGAAACACCTGTTTTAGTGCGCGTGCATTCATCGTGCGTTACCGGTGACATTTTCGGTTCGATGCGATGCGATTGCGGCGCTCAGTTGCATCAGGCAATGCGCCAGATTGAAAAGGAAGGTACCGGGGTAATCCTCTATATGAATCAGGAAGGACGAGGTATTGGTCTTTTCAATAAAATAAAAGCATATAAATTACAGGAAGAAGGTCGCGATACCGTTGAAGCCAACATCGACCTTGGTTTTAAGGCCGATGAACGCGATTATGGTGTTGGAGCCAATATACTTCGGGAACTTGGTTTGGGGAAAATCCGCCTGATGACCAATAACCCCATTAAACGAATTGCTTTGGAGGGATATGGTATTCATATTGAAGAAATAGTGCCGGTTGAGATAGAAGCGAATCCGTTTAACGAGTTTTACCTTAAAACAAAACGCGATAAAATGGGGCACTTTTTAGATGCTATTGAGACTGATACCGGAGATTTATAATATTCAAAATAAAAAAATGCTGCGTGTTGTATTTATGGGAACACCGGAATTTGCGGTTCATTCCCTCGATGCTTTGGTAAAAGCAGGTATTAACATTGTGGGAGTGGTTACTTCCCCCGATAAACCTGCCGGAAGAGGGCTAGCTCTAAAACTATCGGATGTAAAAAAGTATGCAGAGGAGCACCAGCTTGTGATACTTCAGCCCGAAAAATTAAAAAACCCTGATTTTATCCAACAGTTACGGTCGCTAAACCCAGATCTTGCAGTGGTTGTTGCTTTTCGAATGTTACCCGAAGAGGTTTGGGCCATGCCAACAATGGGCACCATTAACCTTCATGCTTCATTGTTACCACAGTATCGCGGGGCTGCTCCAATCAACTGGGCTATAATAAACGGTGAAAAAAAGACCGGTGTTACAACGTTTTTTATTGAAAAAGAAATAGATACCGGTAAAATAATAGCTAAACACGAAGTTGAAATAACAGACACAGATACTGCCGGTTCTCTTCACGATAAGTTGGCGGCTATTGGTGCTCAGGTACTTGTTGATACGGTAAACAAAATTAAAGGTGGAACTTGTGTACCAATTGCGCAGGAAGATATGTCTTTGGGGATTGATTTACGTCCGGCTCCTAAAATTTTCAGGGAAAACTGTCGGATTAATTGGGGGAGCAACTTATCGGATATTAACAACTTTATTCGTGGGCTAAGTCCGTATCCGGGAGCCTGGACTACCCTGGTTAAGGGAGGAGAGGTAAAAACGCTTAAAATTTTGGAAGGACAGCCGGCAGATACTTTATTAGGTGATACAGGGCAATTAATAAGCCAAGGCAAAACGCTATTAGCTTCCTGTGAAAAAGGATCCTTTCAAATAAATAAACTACAATTGGAGGGTAAGAAACCAATGCTTACCGATGAATTTCTGAGAGGAATAAGAGACATTGATCAATATTGTATAAAATAAAAAAGGAGGCTTCAAACCTCCTTTTTTAATATGTTCGTGTAAGTTTACTGCAAAACTTTGATCTTGATGTTACGGAACCAAACATCACTTCCATGATCTTGCAGGCCAATGTATCCCTTTTTCTCAGGGCCACCAGCATTGAGGAAATCATTCCATCCAGCAAATTTACTTTTATTAATCATATTTTTCCAGTCTTCAGTCCAAAGGTGGAATTCAAGAACTTTAGCATCGTTTTGGAAGAAAACAACCGTTCCCTGATATACAACAATTCGAACTTTGTTCCACTCGCCAAAAGGCTTTGCATTTTGAGGATTCGCAGGAATTAAATCGTATAGCGAACCAGCTTTCCGGTTTCCATTTTCACCCAGGCTTGCATCAATATGATTTACATTGTCAAGTATCTGCATTTCGGGCGAAGATTTCCAAATAGGTTGTTTCGGTTTTTCCTGAGAAAAGAGGAATATCCCACTGTTGCCCCCTTTACCAATTTTCCACTCAAGCGAAAATTCATAATCTTTGTATTGCTCTGTGGTAATAATATCGCCGCCAAAACCAGCTTCGCCGGTACCGGTATTTAAGCAGTGAATGGTTCCATCAACAATTTCCCAGCCAGAGTCGGGGAAAGCAGTTTTGTTATAACCTCTCCAGCCAGTGGAAGTGGTTCCGTCGAACAATAGTACCCATCCTTCTGCTTTTTCAGCAGCCGTTAATGTATTTGGGGCAGCAATGGTGTCAACTTTTAACGTATCGGCAGCAGTTGAATCGGTAGCATTTCCGCCACCTGACGATTTACATGAAAATACCAGCATTGCTCCGGCAACTAATAAGGAGCTTAATAAAATGTTTATTTTTTTCATTATACAATCTAGTTTATGGTATTAATTATTTCGAATTCAAAAAAAAACATTCACCAGATTAAAAGCGCGGGTTTAAGTCCGGTTTGTCTGATGAATGTATTTAGCTACATTTTCATTTCTGAAAAGTAAGGGACAATTATGAATTAAGCAGGCATGTTAGGTAATTTGTAACCTTCCCTGTATGTATGCTTGATAAGTTCCTGCGAGAATGCTTTTGCAGAAACAGGATCAGACCATGTTTTGTTGAATGTTGGGTGACCGTCGTGAATTTTGAACCCATCAGCAATAACGGTTTTGATAGTTTCAGTATCATTCAGGTTTGTGAATTCCATTTTTTCGCCATTCCATTCAAGTTCTTTGTTCAAGCCTTGTAAACGTACAGCTAATACACCCATAACAACCATTTCGTTGAATGGTCCTGCTTCGCTGAAGTCGGATTTAGTCATGATGCGATTTTCAGGAGTTTCTTTTGCTGCACGTACCCAATCCATTTCGTGAGTTGTAGCAACTCTGCGAACTGTTTTGGCAACCACAGGTTTTCTGCCGGACAGTAACCAAGGGTTAACACCGTAGCAACCACAAATGAGCGTATCTTTAGTTCCGTGGAAAATTACTCCACCACCCTGATCATTCATATTTTTACCGGCAGGCCATCCGGCAGGCTTCATTGGTTGTAGGCCACCATCGTACCAGGTAACTTCAACTTCAGGAAGGTTAATTTTAATAGATTTATCTTTTGCACGGGCAGGATAAACCAATTTAACCATTTGAGCATTTGGAGCACAGTCGGTTAACAATAAAGTTGAGCTTCCCTGTGCTTTAATAGGATATTGAAGTTTTAAGGCTTTGAAAGCAGGGTGTAAAATATGGCAAGCCATATCGCCTAGAGCTCCAGTTCCAAAATCCCACCATCCACGCCAGTTCCATGGTGTGTAAAGGCTATTGTATGGACGCATTTTGGTTGGGCCAATAAATAAATCCCAGTTAAGAGTTTCAGGAACCCAATGGCCTTGTTCCGGACGGTTTAAGCCTTGTGGCCAGATAGGACGGTCGGTAAAAGCTTCAACTTTTTTAATGTCGCCAATTTCGCCATTCCAAATCCATTCGCAGGTGGTATTTACACCTTCGCCTGATGAACCCTGGTTACCCATTTGGGTTGCCACTTTGTATTTAGAAGCCAGCTTGGTTAATAAGCGGGATTCGTATACGGTGTGGGTCAATGGTTTTTGAACGTAAACGTGCTTGCCCATTTCAATTGCATTGGCAGCTATTACGGCATGGGAATGGTCGGCAGTTGCAACAACAACAGCATCGATCGATTTACCCATTTCTTCGTACATTTTACGCCAGTCCCAGTACCATTTTGCTCCGGGGTATTCTTCAAATACACCGTTTTGTTTACAATATCCCCAATCGACGTCGCAAAGCGCAACGATGTTTTCCGATTTAAGGTTTTTCAGGTTAGCATTACCCATACCGCCAACGCCAACGCCGGCAATGTTTAACTTGTCACTTGGAGCAGTATAACCAAAACGTTTTCCCATAACAACGCTGGGTACGATGGTAATTGCTGCTGCAGCAGATGTTGCATTCCCAAGGAATTTTCTTCTTGATATTGAATTACTCATGATAATATTAAGTTAGTAGATTAATGGTATTTATATGAACATTATCTATATCCTTACAAATATCTGAAAAAATCTGAATTTTGCATAGCTCTGTTGATATTTATTCTGCAAAATATGGTTGAGAAATTTAAGGCTTCAACTTTGGTAGATCTGAATAGCTTATCACCCTGATGTTTTTGTCTTTTATTGCGCTTTTTACTGCCTGACTGGTAAACAGATCGGTTACCAACTGACGTTCTCCGGCTACAGTATAATAACCAAGGTGTCCCAGATGATTCATTTCGGGAGTATTTAATCCGGGATGTTCTACAAAAAGGTAAACTCCTGGTTTTAGTTTTTTTAAATTCGCAATAAATGTTGCTTCTTTTGTTTCTTCACTTTGGGAACCATTAAATCCATCAAAGTATTTTACATTATATTTTCCAGGGTTAATGTCAATCTTATATTCCCTGGCAAGTTTATCTGCCATTTTTGTAACAGAACCGTCTATATCTGTGCATCCCATATGAGCGCTAATATGACTTACCTGAGGAATATGCTTTTTTGCCATTTCTAATTGAGCGCGAAATTCCGCTTCTATTTCCGATAGTTTCCATGAGGCTTCCAGAAGAGAAGTGTGAGGAGGGAAATCGTTACGTTTCCAAAGCATTGGATAAAAATAACCGTTCGAATCGACCAAACTCGGGCTACAGGTAAGCGGCCTCCATTTAATGTTTTCCCATTCACTGGTCAATACCAAATGAACTCCAACATCTAATCCGGGATTTTCTTTCAAAAGCTTTACCGCCTCTGTAAACCAGGGAGAAGGCACCATAATCTCGGTGCTTTTCAAAATTCCTTCCCTGTACGATTTTATGCAGGCTTCGTTTGCTGCCTGAGAAGAAGCAATATCGTCACCCCGTATGATTAAATAAACCCCATTGGGATCGAATTTGGGTTGGGCAAAAGAAACTGCGCAAGAAAGGCAAACACCTGTGAATAAAGTAATAATATATTTCATCAGTTTAAATTATTTGATTAAAAGATAAAAATACAAGTTATTTATTTTGAATGGATAGGAAAGCTTAATATTTCGGTTTTTAAGGGTTTATAGCAGTTAATTATTTTGTTATGCACAAGGCTATGAAAACTGGCTAACAAAACCTTTCCGAATATTAAAGTAATTTTTTGTAATTTTATTGCATGAAACAAAGACTTTATATTGATACCTCTGTGTTCGGAGGATTCTTTGATGAGGAATTCTCCGAATTTACGAAACCTCTTTTCACAAGATTTCAGAATGGAGATTTCATACTCTTATTTTCTACCATCACCCAAGAAGAATTAAGTTTTGCTCCTGAAAACGTTAAGAGTTTGGTTAAGAGTATGAAGATTGAAATTACTGAATTTATTGAAACTACCGAAGAAGCTGTTGATTTAGCAGCACAATATATTGCAGAAAAAGTTGTCGGGCAAACAAGTTTTGATGACTGTCTGCATATTGCACTTGCCACTATCAACCGTGCAGACTTTTTATTAAGCTGGAATTTTAAGCATATTGTAAATATTCAGAGAATTCAGGGTTATAATTCTATAAATATTAAGAATGGTTATAAACAATTAGAAATTCGTTCACCAAGAGATTTTATGACGTATGAAGACAACAATTGAAAAGACATTTGATGCTGTAAAATTTATGCGTCAACAAAGAGATAAGTTGAGTGAAAAGTTGTCCTCGATGACAAAGCAAGAAATCGTTGAGTATTTCAAAAAACGTAAGACTGAGGATTCTACAAAACCTAGTGCTTAGTATTATATACATTTTATTGAGGCAGAATAGCGGATTGTAAAGGGCTTACTTTAACGCCTCAACAGGAAAGCGCTTCAAAATCCCCATATGTTATCTTTTGTTCAGAAAGAACTGTTGTATCAGTTTTAAAATTTCGTCTTTAAAGATTCCCGAAACTACTGTCGATTTGGGATGTAATAATTTGGGAGAAATTGAGGTATAACCCCGCTTTTCATCGGTTATACCATATACTATTTTGTCTATTTGCGACCAATACAGCGCTCCGGCACACATGGGACAAGGTTCTACCGTAACATATAGCGTGCAGCCATTCAGGTATTTCCCGCCAAGGTAATCGGCAGCAGCTGTTATCGCTTGCATTTCAGCATGGGCAGTCACATCGTTGAGTGTTTCGACCAGGTTATGAGCCCGGGCTATAATCTGGTTTTGGCAAACAATTACTGCCCCTATGGGAACTTCATCTTTATCAAAAGCCAGTTGAGCTTCCTGCATGGCAGCCTTCATAAAAAATTCATCCTGATTTTCTTTCATACCTAACTTTTTTTCAGAGTCTAAAATAGTACTTTTTAATATGTAAGAAACGATGCTTTATGTTTTTCGTTCTACAGATCCTTTTCAAGATGTCTTATCGATATCATTGAATTATTAAATTCAATATTTCTTATTCAAATTATTGATATTAAGAATCTAACAAATAAAAACTACAATAGCAGGCAGATAACTGTAAAAACAGTTTGTAAACTGCAAAAATAGTTGTACGTTTGTTTTGGATTTTCTTACGACTTTATTTTTACGATATACGACAAAAAAATGAAAAAACTTACCAACGCAGAAGAAGATGTAATGCAAATACTCTGGGAGCTAGGGCAGGGGTTTGTAAAAGATGTGATCGACCGGATGCCCGATCCAAAACCGCCCTACAATACTGTGTCTACAGTGATTCGGGTATTGGAGAAAAAGGAATTTATTGGCCACAAACAATATGGAAACACCTATGAGTATTTCCCTTTGGTCTCCAAGGAAGAATATACCAAAGTTCATTTCAGTGATTTTATGTCGAATTATTTTAACAATTCTTTCCCTAAAATGGCGGCATACTTTGCCCGGGAGAATAACATTTCCATGAAAGAACTGGAAGAGATAATGCGCTTAACCGAAGAGGAATTACGAAAATCAAATACTTCGAACAATGAATAATCTGGCCGAATACCTTTTGAAATCGGGAATAGCTTTGGCATTGCTCTATTCCTTTTATTGGCTGTTGTTACGAAGGGATACTCATTTTTCAACCAACCGAATCGTATTAATCTTCTCGGTTGTTGTTTCACTAATTCTGCCGCTCGTGCATTTAGACATTTTTAACGATGTAAAACCGGTTTTACCAGCGTTAGTAATAAATTTCGATGCTATTCAGGCAAACTCAGCATATGTCACCAGCTCAACCGTTCCTGAAAGTCAGCAAATATGGGGCTTTTGGAATTGGCTAACTTTTGTTTATATAATAGGATGCGTCGTGATTCTATCCCGGCTGATATACCAGGCCATCTATTTGCATGCAATATCCAGAATTTCAAAAACCATAACAGAACAAAATATTACTGTGGTATTAATGGAGAAAGCAATAATTCCGTTTTCGTACTTCAATAAGATATTTATTCCCAAAGCGCAGTTCGACGAGATTTCGGTGAGGAATATTATTGAACACGAACGTTCGCACCTGAAACAATACCATTTTATCGATATAATAGTAATTCAACTAGTTACCATTATCCAATGGTTTAATCCGTTTGCATGGTTTATCGAACGGTCGGTGAAGGAAATTCATGAGTTCTTAGCCGACAAAACTGTGCTGCGTAGCGGATACGATCAGGGGAGATACCAGGCTTTACTGGTGAATCAAGCCATGGGAGGGCCCGTTTTTACAATCACCAACCAATTCAATCAATCATTAATTAAAAAACGTATCGTTATGATGACAAAAATGAAATCACCAAACTGGGCACGGTTTAAAGCATTGTTAATTGTGCCCCTGATAGCTTTATTGACATTGGCATTTTCGAATCAGGTACCAATGGATCAGCCTTTTTCCAATTCCGGAAAAGAATCACTAAAATCCTCAGAAGCCATTAAAATTACCGGCACAATTACGAGTAAAGAAACGGGTAAGCCAATTGCCGGTGTTGCTGTAATTGTGAAAGGGACAACTACCGGTACTATGGCAGATACCGATGGTAATTACGAAATAGTTGCCGATAAGGCCGGAACACTTGTATTTTCGTTTGTAGGCTTTAAAACTGAAGCCTTTGCAATAGATGGAAATTCAGTTATAAATGTCCAACTCGAAACAGAAGCAATAACCATTGATTTTTCTAAAGGGAATGCATTAATTGCATCGACCAATTTAGAAGAGGAGAAGTCTGCAAAACCAGGGGAGTATGTTGCAGTGGAGGAACTACCCTCATACCCTGGAGGAACCGATGCTTTGAAGAAATTTATTTATGACAATCTTCAATATCCGGCAGACGCAAAAAAGAATAAAATTCAAGGGAAGGTTCTTGTAAATTTCATTGTTGACCAGGAAGGGAAAATTGTCAACCCTAAAGTGATGAGGGGCACATCGCCATCGCTAGATGCAGAAGCACTTCGGGTGACCAAACTAATTACTGGCTGGAAGCCTGGAAAACAAGGAGGCAAACCTATTTCCTGCAGGGTTGTATTACCCATTGAATTTAAATTATAGATTTAACAAATTTTGAGGCATTTAAGTCTGGCTTTTCATAAAAGGCCAGACTTTTTTTGTTACTATAGGAACCATTTTATCCAACTCATCCATATAATTCCCCTGTTCGCCGATTTTAAATTCAACTCCCGGTAATTACAGATTACTTTTGTGCGAGATTTATTTCAGAACTAATCCGCCAAGCAAGAGGGCTTTTTTTGTTTGAAGAATTATAACGAAATAATTATTGCATGCAACCTTGTTCATTTTCTTTTGTCAATAGGATATGAAATTTGAGTTTAGAACCGTTAGTAATATTTATCAAAATCGTATGAAAAAAATTATCAATCTGTTAGTTTGCCTTTTTATTATAAGCCTTATTTCACCGCAGAAGATACACGCGAGTGGCGACGACGAAAACGCCCCTGTTAAATATACAATTAGTGGTTATATTAAAGATGGCGAAAATGGGGAGTCGCTTATTGGTGCTACCATATTTGTTAAGGAACTGAAAGTGGGCACTGCCGCAAATATCTATGGCTTTTATTCTATCAGCTTAGCGCCGGGGACATATACGGTGGAGTATTCCTTTTTGGGATATGGCAAACAAATTAAGAAAATTGTATTGGCCAGTAATACGGCGATCACGCTCGAACTTATGCCCGAGTCGAAAGTAATGGACGAAGTCACGGTTACTGCCGATCGGCCCGATATGAACGTGCGCAAAACTGAAATGAGCACAGCCAAAATGGAAATGAAAACGATTAAAAAAATCCCGGCTTTCATGGGCGAGGTCGATTTAATCAAAGCCATTCAGCTCCTTCCCGGAGTGCAGTCGGCAAGCGAAGGAACCTCTGCCTTTAATGTACGCGGTGGCAGTTCCGACCAAAACCTTATTTTGCTCGATGAATCTACCGTTTACAATGCTTCCCACCTGATGGGCTTCTTTTCGGTATTTAATAACGATGCCATAAAGGATATTAAGCTTTACAAAGGCGATATCCCGGCCAGCAATGGCGGCCGATTGTCGTCGTTACTGGATGTTCGGATGAAGGACGGGAACTCCAAAAAATTCAGCGGTTCCGGAGGAATTGGAACGGTAGCCAGCCGGTTAACACTTGAAGGGCCAATTATTAAAGACCGCACTTCGTTCGTTGTTTCGGGCCGCCGTACTTATGCCGATATGTTCCTGCCTTTGGCAAGCGAAGAGGCATTGCGCGATAACAAGCTCTATTTTTACGATTTGAATATGAAAGTTAATCATCGTATTAATGAGAATAACCGAATTTTTATCTCCGGTTTTTTAGGCCGAGATATCTTCAAAAACGATTTTGCTGGTATGGAATTTGGCAACCAAACATTCACAGCCCGCTGGAATCACCTTTTCTCACAAAAGCTTTTCAGCAACATCACCGCTGTTGCCAGTCGTTATAACTATGCATTAACCATGCAAAATAACGAGACGTCCAGCGTTACCTGGAAATATAATATGGGCGATATTGGTCTAAAAGGCGATTTTACCTATTTTATAATTCCGCAGCTTACTACCAAGTTTGGATTTGAAACAGTAAAACACACCCTTCATCCAGGAGAAATAGTTTCGGATATCAAGAATTTCATAACTTTTAAGGTCCCCGATAATTATTCACTTGAGAGCGCGGTTTATATTACGAATGAACATGATGTTACTCCAAAATTATCGTTCAAATACGGGTTGCGGTATTCCTGGTTTAATAATATTGGCGAGGGAACGGTTTACAATATCAACAGCGAATTTGAAACAACCGATTCGGTGGTTTATGCAAAGGGCAAATTCTACAACCGATATGGTGGTTTTGAGCCCCGCTTGGGCATGAAATACGAATTTAACAACAACACTTCGGTAAAGGCTAGTTACTCCCGCACCATACAATATATGCAAATGGCTTCGAATGGCACTGCCGGAACCCCTATGGATTTATGGTTTACTGCCAGCCCAAATGTGAAGCCCCAAATTGCTAACCAATATGCTGTTGGTATTTTCCGCGATTTTGCCAATCATAAATTACAAACATCGGTAGAAGTTTATTACAAAGAGATGGACAATGTGATTGATTTTAAAGATCATGCCAATTTATATCTAAACCGCAAACTGGAAGCGGAGCTTCGTTTTGGAACAGGGCGTGCTTATGGAACCGAGGTATTGGTTCAGTTTCCCGAAGGAAAGCTAAACGGTTGGGTAAGTTATACCTATTCGCGCACCGAACGTAAAATTGCTGCTATCAACAATGGTAAAAGATATCTGGCACCATACGATAAGCCGCATAATGTAAATATTGTATTGAGTTACGATTTGAGCAAACGGCTTTCTATTGGGAGTGTTTGGGTTTATTCCACAGGTGCTGCGGCTACATTCCCTTCTGGGCGTATGGTTTATGGCAATGTGGTATTACCGGTATATACCGAACGGAATACCTTTCGAATTGCAAACTATCACCGTCTGGACCTTTCCGTTACGCTTAAAGGAAAAGAAAAGCCAGGTAAGTTATGGCAGGGAGAATGGAATTTTTCGCTGTATAACGCGTATTCCCGAAAAAATACCTGGGTAGTAAAATTTGTTCAGGATTCGGATAATCCTGAGAAGACCATTGCGCAAAAAGTTTACCTTTTCCCAATGATCCCCTCAATTACCTATAATTTTAAATTTTAAAAATAGCCCAATGAAAAAGTATTCTTTTCTACTATACAGTGCATCCTTTATATTATTAACATATAGCTGTACCGAAGACATTACCGATGAGTTAGCTTCGAGTATGGATAAGGGGTATCCCCGGTTGGTAGTCGATGGATCTATTACAAGCGATACAACTGCCCACTTGGTAAGGTTGGCACGTACTACTGATTATTTTTCAAATAAACCCCTCGAACCCATTACAAATGCAAAGGTTACGATTTCGAATGGAGTAGTTGTTTATTCCCTTGCCGAAAATCCTGATAAACCGGGAGATTACTACACAAATCCCGATGTTTATGGTATTCCCGGGAATACGTATACCCTTTCGGTTAGTAACGTAGATGTTGATAAAAATGGAGAGTTCGAAACCTATACAGCTTCCAGTGTAATGAACAAAATGGCGCCTGTAGATTCGATAAGTGTTGTAAATGTACACAAGTATTTTATGGATTTATACGAAATTCGCTTTAATGCCGACGAACCTGGCGATACGAAGGATTTTTATATTTTCAGGGTAAAAAAGAACGGAGTTTTACTTACGGACACCATTACCGAGATGCAATTTACCGACGACCAGTTTTTTAATGGTATTTATGTTGAAAACCAACCTGTTTACAATCTTTTTCCTGACAAAACCGATGAGCATTTGAAAATAAACGATACCATTATGCTCGAAACATGTGCTGTTCCTAAAGAATATTATGATTTTTTAATAGATATCATGCTGGAATCGCGTGGTTCAGATCCTTTCGGCGGACAACCAGCCAATGTTCGGACCAATGTTGAAGATAAATCAAAAGCTACCGGATATTTTTTAGCTTACGATATTAAGCGGAATATGACGATTGTCAGCGATACTATTAAATCAAAAAAATAGTTTATTGAATTCCTTTGTGCTTTCAGATACCCGTTATTTTACTTATAAGGTAAATGAACGAATATCTGAAAGCAGATGGTTTCTCAATCAGTGAATCATTCCTTCAGAAAACATGTTGTTCAGCATTTTTAAATAATTGTTGCCGAATAACATACAGTAAATGTTCCCAAAATTCCCCAAAAATAATAAGTAATAAATTTTTTATTTAGAATCGTTTCAATATATTTGCCTTCACATTGAAAAAAGCAAATGAAAAACACGTCTATCATCCTCGGTATTATTATTCTTAGCCTCATTATTAGGTGCTAAACGAGAATGGTATGTAGTGCAACTACGAAATATTTACAAGCCATTCTCAACAAAGAATGGCTTTTTTAGTTTAATAAAGGTTAAAGTAAAATTTAAGATTCCTATGGAAGAAAAACTGCACATTTTTGACACTACTCTTAGGGATGGCGAGCAAGTTCCAGGCTGCCAGTTAAACACAGTTGAAAAAATTGAAGTGGCACGCGCCCTCGAAGAACTAGGAGTAGATATTATCGAAGCTGGATTTCCAATTTCCAGTCCCGGTGATTTTAATTCTATTGTTGAAATCTCGAAAGCGGTTCAACGACCCGTAATATGCGCACTTACCCGAGCGGTTCAAAAAGATATTGATGTTGCTGCTGAATCGCTCCAATATGCAAAACATAAACGTATCCATACCGGTATCGGAACATCAATTTACCACATCCAATCCAAACTAAAATCGAACCCCGAAGAAATCATCCAAAGGGCTATTGAAGCAGTTAAGTATGCTAAAAAATATGTGGAGGATGTAGAGTTTTATGCCGAAGATGCCGGTCGTACCGAAAACGAGTACCTTGCCCGTGTAATCGAAGCCGTAATTGGCGCTGGCGCAACAGTCGTAAATATTCCCGATACAACAGGCTATTGTATTCCATCCGAATATGGTGCTAAGATAAAATACCTAGTGGATAATGTAAAAAACATTCACAAAGCAATTATTTCTACGCACTGCCATAACGATTTGGGTATGGCAACTGCAAATTCCATCACTGGAATTTTAAATGGTGCCCGCCAGGTGGAAGTAACCATGAACGGTATTGGCGAACGTGCCGGAAATACCTCCCTCGAAGAAGTGGTTATGACGATAAAATCGCGCAAAGATATTCCCTTGGTTACCGGAATAAATACGAAGCAAATATTCAAAACCAGTCGTCTTGTTTCTACCTTAATGCGGATGCCAATTCAGCCAAACAAGGCTATTGTTGGCCGGAATGCTTTTGCCCATTCATCGGGAATACATCAGGACGGAGTTTTGAAGAATCGTGAGAATTATGAAATTATTGATCCAAACGATGTAGGGATCAACGAATCATCTATTGTACTTTCTGCTCGAAGTGGTCGGGCAGCATTGAACCATCACCTTCAGCGTTTGGGCTTTACGCTTACTCAGGAAGAGCTGGACGATGCCTATCAGAAATTCCTGAAACTTGCCGATCGTAAAAAAGACATTAACGATGACGATTTATATGTAATTGTAGGTGTTGGCAAAGCGGAACAGTCGCGCACCATCAAGCTCAAATACCTGAATGTTGTGTGCGGAAAATCGGCAATACCAATGGCTACCATTCAGCTGATTATCGAAGGC
>Ga0316608_1000219_pt1 | contig 30002 bp, 15 predicted proteins | sample MIS2016152B_MG_FD_207673 | JGI IMG/M metagenome (GOLD analysis project Ga0316608, IMG submission 207673) | Microbial mat bacterial communities from Middle Island sinkhole, Lake Huron, Michigan, United States - MIS.2016.152B | ecosystem: Environmental > Aquatic > Freshwater > Lake > Sediment...
ATTAGGTATGAGGACTGCTTTTGCCCAAGGGGGCAAAGCCCCCTTATTGCTCAAACATTCGTATTCTATTATAAATCAATATTGTGCCTACTAAATTGACGGCTATGCTCCCAAGAGGGGGATTCTGCTAATCAACGTTTTATGCTATATAATTGGCATTTCTTCATGAAACAATATTTATTATCCTGTAAGCCATGTTCAAAGCTAATTTCCCCTCTTGGGAGGGAACTAAGGGGTGGGTTATTGACAATATTTATAGTAATTGTCCAAAATAAAAAACAAAAAAGGCTGTCAAAATTGACAGCCTTCATTTAGTTTTAAATTGCAAACAAATTATCGATTAGAGTTTTTCGATCAGCTTTGAATAGCTATCAGAACCTTTGCTCAATTTGATAATGTATAAGCCAGAATGCAAATTAGAAAGATCAACTGTGTTATCGGAAATCTTCAAAACAGAAACGGTTTTTCCACTTAAATCGCAAACGGAAACAGTTTCAAACAGTGCGAAATCTATTGATTCGATCACCAATCTGTCTGAACATGGATTCGGATACACTTTAATTTTATTGCCATTCAAGGAATTAACTCCCAAAACAATGGAGAGCGAAAAATCGGTGTAGGCTTCCAATCCATCTTCATCTGTTGCTGTCAATCGTAAATCTAAATCCTGAATATCACCCAAAGATCCAGAAATACTTCCATTCACTTCATCAAAAGTCAAACCGGCAGGAATAGGGTCACCATTCACCAAAGTCAATGATAAAGTCAGTTGATCATCAGCATCTATATCCTCAAAAGTATTACTGGGGACATCAATTTCGATTTGTTGTCCTATCCAATAAACGTAATCTTGCATAGCACTTGCAACAGTAGGAGCTTCGTTTACATCACTAATCAGAATTACAAATTCCTTTTCAAAAAATGATCCGGCCAAATCTGCTGATTTTACTTTAACCGTGTATGAGCTTTTTAATTCAAAATTACTTGCACCAGACATCACAAGTTTATTTTCATCGATGCTGAAACTTGCAAAATCCATGTAGCTGTCAACAATTGTATAAGTATGAGTATCCAATGCATCGGGATCTGTTGTAGAAAGGTTTCCAATAACAAAATTCGCAGTATTATTTTCATCAATCGAACTATTGTCTAAAGCGATATCACTTGGATCGTCATTCAGATTATTCACGGTTATTTGAAGTTGAAAAACTTCACTTGAAATTGTTCCGTCACTTACTGTAACAGGAACATCTAAGATACCGGCAAAATTATTAGCGGGAGTTATTTCATTGGTTTGCCAGGTATAATTTGAACCGTCTGCAATACTGAATGTAAATGTGGTGTTATCAGGATCTTCAATAATTAAATCTGTGATATTAACGACCAACATATCCTCTTCGTCTGTCGATAGGGTATTCTGACTTTTAATAATGGGTTTGTCATTTATTGCAGTCACGCCAATTGTTATTGTTTGTTCTGAACTTAATGCAATTCCATCCGAAACTTTGAATTTAAAAGTTGTATACGATATACCAGATTCGTTCAAAGCAGCTTTATATTTCAAATTAGGCAGATCATTCTTTTGAATAATTTGATCAGCAGTCACATCTGTGCCATTTAATTTTAAAGTACCTTTGGCAGGAAGTAATGTAATTTGGATATTTTGCAATTGATCATTGATATCAAGATCGCTAAAATTAAAATCAGCCGCACTGAATGATAAATCGAGATCCTCATCTACGGTCAAAGAATTATCAGCAGCAGTAGGAGTTGTGTTCAAAGTGTTAACCATAATTATATCTGAGTTTTGGCTTACACCAGAAGCATTGATCGCTCTCACTTTATAAAAATATTGTGTATGAGGATCTAAACTTGACGCAGAATAATTGTTGGTTGCAGCACTTTGATCAGTAACAACCATTTGAGAAAATGTATTGTCTTTTGCAATATCAATTTTGTAGGAAGTTGCTCCAAATACTGATTGCCAATTAGCCACAAATGCGGTACTTGTAATAGAGCTAGCACTTTGGGAAACAGGCTTATCGCACAAAGTAAGTACTTGTTTGATATTTGAATAGTTACTGGTCAATATACCTTTAGTTGACTGTAGTTTGTAATAATAACTTGTTCCACCACTCAAACCAGATACAGCAACGGTAACGGTTGAATTTGAATTGATTATTTTACTGGCATATCCTGATATAAAACTTCCAAATGCAGGATCTGATGAAACCTCAAGCAAATAGCCGTTGGCATTTGCAACACTTTCCCAGTTTGCGGTAAAACCAGCATTTGAAATACTAGAAGGATCTGTAGCCACAGGAACATCTGGGCTTACAGTAAACGAACCTGTTGCAAGTAATTTCTGGCCATTTACGCTAGCAAAAATCTTATTTTCCCAACCAACCTGTGTAGCAGTAAGATCAGCTTGGTACAAACCATTGCCCATATCGGTAACCGTAGTTCCAATGGTACCCAAAGCATAGCTTGCACCTAGATTCACAATTGAAAATACTACAGTAGCACCTGTTATATTCAAATTATTTCCTTGATTATCTTTCAATTGCAACTTGATCAAAGTATTAGGATTTGTTAAAGATAAATTGCTTTGATCCAAAATTATAGTACTTTTAGTCAAACTGAAATCACTAACAAAATTACCTTCATCAGCGCCAACATCAGGTTTTATAGCATTTCGGTTTTCATTATCTCTATCCTTTGTGACGGCAGCAATGGGATCACCAAAACTTTCTACCTTGGTTGCAGTTGCTGGATTGATGTGTAAATCAGAAGCACTTACAAAGGGCACATTTTCAACAATAGAATTTGGATCAAAAAACCAATAATTTTGCCAATCTTTTAAGGTTGTAAAATTTGTATTATTTACCTTGGCAATAAAACCTTTAACAGTAGTTACACTATTATCTACATAGTATATATTTTTATCCACGTAGTTTGAGGCTGGATACCACCAATTTCCAAAATATAGACCAAAACTTCTAAAATTTTTGCCTGTATTGGGTTCTGACGTTTTAATAGTGTTGACAAAAATATTGTTCTTAATATATAACTCATTATTTCCTTCAGTTTTAAAACATGCATGAAAGCCATCATTCGAAGCATTATTATAGGTAGTTGCGTCACCAAACAGATTTACTGTATTGTTATAAACATATATTTGCTGTCCTCCCTTAGTATAGATTCCAGTCGAATTCCAAGCTAAAACATCTGAAATCATATTATTCGATATAATACAATTTACAGTACCTAAAGCATTTATTCCTATCCCTCTTGCATTATTATTGGCAGAGCTTGCAGGTATTTTTATATTGCTAATTGTATTTCCAATGACAGATACATTAGAAAATTCTGTTCCCACTGCAACATTCGCATTCAGATTTATAGCATTGATCTCTGCGGCATCGCCCAAATTCCGAATAATATTATCGGAAATAGAAATATTATTACCTCGGTTTATTGCGATAGCATTTCTTTTCATGTTTTCAATAATGTTTGAATTTATTTGAACATTATCACAAACCGTAGGAATCGAAGTTTGGATATTTATACCATATCTTCCACCAGAAATGTTATTATTTTGAATCGTAAAATTGTCGGAATTCTGTGCTGCATTGATGGCATACACTTCGCCTGTAGGTGTTGCAACCCCCTTAATTTTACAATTTTTAATCAATACATTTGTGCAGCCATTATTGCCATTGTTCACCAGATTTATAGATCCACAGTTTCCTGCATTGGTTGTTTCCAAAGTTAAATCCTGACTTGTTCCATTGAGAACATTGGAACCATCAACAATTACATTATCGGCAGCAAAAAGCCTAATGATATAGCTACTGCTGCTATTGTTGTAAGAATAATTTGGTTGAACTCCGGGAGCAGGCTTAATTGTAATTGTGTTGGTAGAGCTTGAACCAGCTACTTCTCTCAATTCAGCCTGTCCTGTAGCAACATAAGTAGCATCATTTAGTAACAATCTTACAGGTCCACTAATCCCATTATTGTTTATGGCTGTAAATGCTGCTTGTAATGTAGCATAAGGTTCACCATCACCTACACCGATTAAATAATCGTCATGCAAAGGCGCTGCATTATTAATAATGTAGTATTTTAAAATGCCCGCCGTAGGATGCGTGGTAATTGCAGCCACCGAAGTAGCAACCAATCCTCGTCCTGGGTTTGACTTTACATTGGGACTTGCTGCCAGATCTTGAGCAATTACATAATATTCAATATAATCACCACCTGCAACACCTCCCACTTTTGTATAATCAAATTGGAAATTGAAAGGTGAACTTGTATTTGTAGCTTCAACATTTTGCCATGTACCGCCATTTTTCCTGTAATATAATCTGGGTAAAGTTCCTGTTGTAGAATTTACACCGGAAGCGTCCGAAATTGTAGCTTGAAAAGCAGGTGCTGTAAGTGTATTCTGATCCAATAAGCCAGAATATCCAATAACCGGTCCTTGAAGATCAGCGACTGCATTTGTAAATGTTCCTTCATCTGCACCTATATCTGGTGTGTTTGGGTCACGGGGATTTCCATCAATATCTGTTGTTACAAATGAGCAAGGCATTCCGGTATTTGAAACCAATGTTGCCATTGCTGTATTGATGTGTAAATCAGTTGCAACATCCACAAAGGGGGTACTTGTTTCCGTTACTGCATGCTGATCGCAATTCTGAACCTGATTTTTGTAATTTTGAAGTGTTGCATAATTTGTATTATCAGCCCTCATGATTCCACCAGATGCAGTTGCATTGGCACAATACAATAAATTATTATCACCCGTTGAAGCAAAATTTTGTCCTTGCCACCAACTTTGACCAACAATATAACCCACTCCTGCAGTTGTTAAGTTCACGAGCAAATTATTTTTCAATTCTACTTTATAGGGAGAACCATTTCCATAGTTAAGATAAATACATCCATGACCTGTAGTTGTATTTGTATATGCATAATTATTTATAACCACAGTATTATGATAAAGATATCCAGTGAGGGGTTCATTCAAATTTATCCCCATAACAATATAACTACGACTGTCATTCACTGTTGTAGCGGCAGCTTTTAAATCCCAAATCATATTATTATAAACATAAACTTCGGGAATTGTAGAAAGAGATATTCCAACTGTTCTTGTTGCATTCCCTGTGTTTGTGTTTGAAAGTCCATGAATTTTATTGTTATAAATCCATGTTGTACCATTGGCATTGGAAACATCTATAGCTGCTAAAGTACCACTTGTGTTACCTGTTCCATTATAAAACTCTGTTGAAAAAACTTTGAAATTATGTTGATCTCTGGCATAAACTCCCTGCTCTGTAAAATCACTCACAGATGAAATTCCACCATCAATAATACCAATCTGATTACCAGAATCATAAAACTGACCTGGCTTCGGAGAGGCGTCTGCCAAATAATATCCTTTCTTAACATTGGAAATTATATTATTATAAAAAAGATTATTGGTATGGCAAGCTCCAGATTCCATTCTTCCAGCCCATTCGACACTAATCCCTCTCGCATTATTATTGGCTTTGTTCAGAGTGATTGTACAGTTTTTTATTGTGTTGTTTTTACAACCATCATCAATGGAGTTCAACAGGCGAACGCCGTTGTCGGCATTAGAACCTCTGAGATCCAATCCATCAATAACAATGTTGTCAGCTCTTTGAAGAAATAGCACATTTGCATTTCCATACGTACCCGTGTTAATGATGGGTCTGAGCGATCCAGTATTACTCCTTTTGAGGGTAATGGACTGACCACTTTTCGCCGAAACCCTAATGGTTGATGTACCCACAGTTTGATGATTGAATGTAGCATCGTCTGCAATTGTAAAAGTGATGCTTCCATCCCCACAACCTCTTTTATTCAATGAATCTAAAGCAGAAGTTATAGTCGTAAAATTTCCATTGCCCACGGCAAGATTTGGATCTATAGTTCTATTGCCAGTCATAGGTGCCATAATCATTGTAAATCCGGCAGGATTCATGACGGTAGGTCTGTAATTTACACCACCGATTGAAACAGAAACTCCTTCACCATCCATAATATTTCCAATTCCTGCATTAGATGAAACATCAGCAAGCAGGACAAAGTAACCATCGTTGGAATTATAGGATTGGTAGAAATTAAATTCAATACCCTCCGATGTGCTTACAGGAACAGCAGCATAGGATAAAAAACTATGACTCCACCAATCATTGTTGGGTGTATAGCATAATCGCAATTTGGAAATATCACCCATTTGTGTTGTTCCTTTCAAATTAAATATAGCATTCGTCACATCCAAATTCCCAGTTCCAGTGGAAGTTACTTTCATTCTAAGAATAGGCTGGTAAACCATATTTCTACCTGTTTCACTTCCAAAATTTTCGACAATTATGCCCGTCACATTTCTTTGCGCCATCAAGGACGGATATACCATCGACATCCCTAGCAACAAAATCATAAAAATTCTTCTTTTCATATTCAATTTGAATCGTTAGTAAAAAGTTATATATTTAAAGTTAACATTTGTTTCCTTTTCAAAATTAGTACAAGTTCAGGTATGCCCCTTTCATTATTATTCTAAAGTTTTTAAGCAGAATCTTTTTTCAAACAAAAATGTATTATTAAACAAGGTCTGCATAGGATTATTCCTTCAATCCAAATTCTTATATATTATTCATTATTTGTTATTTATAACATTTTGTATTGAAATCTCATTGGTGAAGAATGAGATAATTATTGCTATAAATTATCAACCGTTAACGTAAACGGATAGAGAAAATATTTTAAATAATTGTTTTTCAATCTATTAAAAATTTATCTAATTCAAAAGAATATTTACAACAAGAGTAAATACGTGTAATAGTGATACATAATACCGTGTACGTTAACAATCATAATTAGGTAAAACTACTCGATTGATTTGTATTTTTGAAATTTTTTTGAAATTTTTTTTGAAAAAAAAGAAAAAAGATTCTATTGGATTGAAATTAAAAATATTACAAATTCAAAAGAGAAGAAAATTAAGAGTGAAATTAGGTTAAATACATTTGCTCTAATTTATCAGAGTTAAAAATGATTCCTTTTAGAATCTGAATTACCAAGGTCAAATTTTTTTAAAATTTTAAATTTTAAACAACAAGTTTACTGAATTTTATCCAAAAATCAAATATGTCAAATCGTTTTATTTGGGCATAATATGGTTGTAGGTTTTGAAAAGTGCATCAAGAATACTTCTAAAAAAAGCCAACTTGAAAAAATCATTAGATTCCTTCAAATCAGCTTTTTACTTACGTTTATTCTATTATTCAATTCTGCCCGGATATTGCTGCAAGGCAACTTCCAAACATTTTACGGCCTTTTTCAGATCTTCGACATTAAGCACATAAGCAATCCGAACTTCTTTTTTGCCCAATCCCTTAGTGCAATAGAATCCGGCTGCAGGTGCCAGCATGACGGTTTGGTTTTCATAGCTGAATTCCTCAAGCATCCATTGGCAAAATTTTTCTGCATCATCCACCGGCAATTCGATGATGGTATAAAAAGCCCCCTTGGGCATAGGTGCTTTAACACCTTCGATTTTATTCAGGGCATCGATAACATAATCTCTTCGAGCCAAGTATTCATTGTAAACCTCCTGTCTGTATTTTTTATCAACAGATAAGGCAGCCTCTGCGGCAATTTGTCCGAATGTGGGCGGACTAAGCCTTGCTTGTCCAAATTTTAAGGCCGTTTCAATGACCTTTTTGTTTTTTGTAACAAGAGCGCCGATACGCAATCCGCAACCCGAGTATCTTTTCGAAACAGAATCAATCAAAATTGTGTGCTCATCCATTCCATGCATTTGCAAAACAGAATGATGTCTGCTTCCATCATAACAAAAATCAGCATAAACTTCATCAGAAATTAAATACAAGTCATGTTTAACGACTAACTCTTTGAGTTTTTCAAGTTCTTCCAATGAATACAAATATCCAGTAGGATTATTGGGATTCGAAATCAGGATACCTTTTGTTTTGATCGAAATTTGTTTTTCAAATTCCGAAATATCAGGCAGCGCAAATCCATTTGAGAAGCTAGAAGTTACAGGTACAATATTGACATCGGTTTCTGCTGTAAATCCATTATAATTTGTATAAAATGGTTCAGGAATAATGATTTCGTCTCCCGGATTAAAGCATGACCAAAAAGTAAAAATTAATGCTTCGGATCCACCTGTAGTGATAAGAATGTCATTATAATCTACATGAATGTTAAGCTCCGCGTAGTATGCCGCCAATGCTCTTCTGAAAGATTCGATTCCCGCTGAGTGGCTATACTCAACAACTTCTAAACCATGATTGCTCACTGCATCCAGAGCAACCTTTGGGGTAAGGATATCAGGCTGGCCAATGTTTAAATGAAACACCTTGATGCCTTTGGCTTTAGCCAATTCAGCATAAGGAGCCAGTTTCCTGATCGGCGATGAGGGCATTAAATTCCCTTTTTCAGAAATCTTTGGCATAAATTTATTTATTAGTAATGTTTATAAAGCGGGCAAAAGTAATCTTTATTGGATTTTTTCTAAATTTTTTTTGAATTTCATTAAAAAATATCAAAAATTTTCATCAAATTTTATCTTTGCATCCAACAATTCATATTACAATTCCATGAGATTAAGCATAATTTTCTTCATCCTTTTAGCTCTATCGAGATCTTTTTCGGTAGCTCAGCTCATCAATATTGAAGCCAAACGAAAAGCCAATCAGGAAGGCTTGCAGGGATTTCTAAGCCTTTCTGCAGGCATGCAAAAGAGTACCATCAATGTCATTTCAGCCGAAAATATTGTACAATTGCAATACCAGAGAAAACAGAACACCTTCTTGTTTGTCAATAATATAGCCTACATGAAAGTAGATAGTAGCAGTATCATCAATAATGGTTACCAACATTTTAGGCATAATTATGCTTTGGGAAATGGAGCAGTTACCTCAGAGGCTTTTGTTCAGAACCAATATAACTCCGTACGTCTATTAAAAAACAGGTTCATTTCGGGTATAGGACCAAGATTTCGACTGTACAATAAACCGGATACTTTCAGTATTTATCTATCGTCGATATTAATGTACGAATATGAAATATTAACCGATGATTCAACCGTCACCAACCTGCTTCGGGGCGATGTTATTTTAGCAATACGTTTTCTTAAGCCCAGAAAATTTGGCATCACGCATACGACCTATTATCAACCCGATTTAATGAACATGAAAGATTTTCGACTTTCAAGCGAAACAGGTTTGGAACTCTTTCTGAGCGAGAAATTTTCACTTAAAATATCTGTAGAATTGGCTTATGATTCTGATCCACCGCTGGGAATTCCTAAACTTTTCCATTCCTTAAAAAATAGCCTGAAATATTCATTTTAGAAACACGATTGAAAGACTCAATTTTGTTCACTTGATAACTTGCTAATTGAATCAAAATGGATATGCTTTGAACAATTATATCCTGACAATGTTTTAATAAACAAGGAATTAAAAGAATAAAAGTGAAAGAATTGAAGCTCAGACCTATCAAGGTTTATAAGAATGAAAAAATAACAGACGATACTTCATTGATGAGTTTTCCACGGGATTTTGACTTCAGTCCCGGACAAGTGCTTGGCATAACCCATGACCCAAACCTTACACCCAGAATGTACAGTATTTGTAGTGGAAAAACCGATGAGCATGTTGAGATACTATACAAAATAGTCACACATGGTGCGATTACTCCCCCCATCTCCTTATTGAATCCAAATGATCAGATTTATATCACACAGCCTTATGGTCGATTTTTTGGAACAAATTCACCTGCCTATTTGATCTCGAATGGCACGGGAATAGCCCCATTCATCTCCTATCTGCGAAGTGGAATGCAAACAGGGAAAACAATTATTCATGGTGCTCAGGATATAAATCATTGTTATTTCAAAGAATATTTAGCAACTTTGCATGAAATAAAATATATCCAGTGCTTATCCCGTCAAGAGCAGAGCGGAACATTTTTTGGAAGATTGACATGCTATCTTGAATTGGCGGAGTTAGAAAAAGACGCACTGTTTTTTTTATGCGGAAGTAACGAAATGGTCATAGAAGCGCGAGAAATTCTATTGTCAAAAGGGATACATTTTGGAAATATTCATTGCGAAATCTACTTTTAATTGAAATAAAAAGAAATGTCGGAATCAGAAGATAAAAAAGTTTTTCTTTTGGGAAAAACCAAATCAGAAATAGAAGCTCTGGTTCAAGAGTTGTCATTGCCAAAGTTCACGGCACAGCAGATTTTGGAATGGATATACAAAAAAAGAGTTACCCAGATTGATCAAATGACCAACTTATCGGTCAAAACAAGGGAAATTCTTTCAGAAAGATATACTGCTGAACGCATTAAATATACGGACGTTAAAATATCACAGGACAAAACGAAAAAATATCTTTTTCCTACCGAAAAAGGGTCTTTTATTGAGGCCGCATTTATACCAGATAAGGAACGATATACCCTCTGTGTTTCATCCCAAACGGGTTGCAAAATGGGCTGTCTTTTTTGTGCAACCGGAAGACAAGGATTTCAGGGGAATTTATCAACTTTTGAAATTTTAAACCAAATTTTTTCCATTGACGAATCGGCCAAAATAACCAATCTTGTTTACATGGGAATGGGCGAACCTTTCGATAATTTTGAACCCGTCATGAAGAGCCTTGAGATACTTACTTCTTCTTATGGTTTGGGCTGGAGTCCAAAAAGAATTACCGTTTCGACCATTGGTATCATACCCAACTTAGTCAAATTTCTGGAAAAGTCGCAATGCCATCTTGCAATAAGCTTGCACTCACCCTTCGAGGAGGACAGAAAAAAACTAATGCCCATTGGCAATGTATATAATTTGCTTGATGTGATTAAAATTTTAAGAGAATTTGAAATCAACAGTCAACGCAGAATATCTTTTGAATATATCATGTTCAAGGGAATCAATGATACTCTCAGGCATGTAAATGAATTGGCTCGATTGCTCAATGGTATCAAATGCAGGATAAATCTGTTGAAATTTCATCCGGTAGCCAATGTTCCATTTGAATCGCCTGATATAATGACCATCCGAAGGTTTAAAGATGCATTGAATGATAAAGGGATATTGACAACTTTGCGAACTTCCCGGGGTTTGGATATTGAAGCGGCCTGTGGACTTCTCTCAACAAAGAAATTGCTCCAAAAAACGAAGGAACAAGAAGTACATCACAAAGAAACGCATAAATAATCGTTGGATTTAGCTCAGGATCGAACTATATCCCAATGGCAGCCCCATCCCGCCGGTGGTCGGCAGCACCCAAAAAACGCCCATCTGAAGTTTTCATAACAGCCTGTACACAACCCAGGTAAAACCAAGCGTCATCTCTTTGTTCTATTTTATAGCCCATTTTGCTTAAAAGCTTAAGTTCATCAGGATTGAATCCGTCTTCTGAAACGACCATTCTATTATAAGCATGAATGCGTTTATGTGCCAATGCCCTATCGATACTCATATTTTCGGCAAATATCCTTGCAAAAATATTGAGTAAAGCAGTTACAATTCGCTCGCTTCCTGGACTCCCAATTGCAAGCCAAAGTTTCTTGTCTTTAAACAAAAAACTGGGTGTAACATTGGTTCGGGGTATAGCACCTGGTCTTAAGAAAAAGGCTGAATCTGGGTCTGCTTTCTGATAATCCAACAAATAATTATTGTATAGGAAACCTAAACTTTTTGTGACAGCTTTGCATCCATAAACACTTTCTATGGACTGTGTTAAACTTACAGCATTGTCCCATTGATCAATCACAGATAAATGGGTTGTTTCACTATTCTTTTCGATCAAATCACTATTTTTGAAAGAGAACTCATTCAATTCGCCCGGATCAGTGCAACGCGAATAACATTGAGTTAACTCTTCTAATTTATCAGGAAATTGATAAATACGTTCAAAGCTGATAGAGAATGCATTTTGAAGCGATTCGGCAATGATTAAACCTAAATTCTTATTTCTATTTTGTAAGAATAAATGTTGAAAATTGATCATAGCCAGTCCTAAAGTTGCACCAAAAGCAGGCGGAGGCAATGTATAGACGGTAGTTCCCATGAAATTGAAGCATAGGGGTTTTCTTACCGTGGGATCAGGAAACTGACTTAAATCCTTGTAGGTCAAATAACCTCCATGGGCTTTCATATCTTCATCAATTTCGTGTGCGATAATCCCTTTGTAAAAAACATCAGCATCATTTTCAGCAATAAGCTTTAAAGTATCAGAAACAATCGTTTGTCGAAAGATATCTCCGGGTTTATAGGCTTCTCCATTCTTTAAAAAGAAATCGGCGGCAATGGTACTTTTTGGCTTAAAAAAATTATCAAGTTCTCGGTTTTGCAACCAACTTTGAAGTTTTGTTATCTCCGTCCCTTCCTTTGCCAAAAATGCAGCAGGCATAACGACTTCTTTCCACGGGAGTTTGCCAAATTTTCTATGGGTGAATGCTAAGGTTTTGAGGGTAGAAGGTATCGTTGTAGCTGTGTGCCCAAACTCCCGACCAAAGTATTTTAATCCTGAAATATCTGGATGCAAAGGTGCTCGCGATGATCCGTCTATGGCAAAAACCTGATTTTGAAAATTCACCAACATGAGGGTTTGTCCACCTAACCCACTAGATTGGGGTTCAGAAATACCAATGGCCAGTGCAGAAGCAACTGCTGCATCAATAGCATTTCCACCCATTCTAAGAATTTCGGAACCTACTATAGATGCAGGCTTAGAGGATGTTGCCACCATTCCATGTTTCGAAATGGTGGCCTTTTCGCCATCGGCCTCAAAAGAATTTTCAATCTGATGAAAATCAGGCATTACTAATTTTTATTAAAGAATAGATGAAAAAACAAAACTTGATAATCGATTGCATTATTCCAATAGTCCCAATTATGAAAACCCGGACGTTCTATGTAATCATGGGGTATTTTCAATTTCAACATTTTAGCATGCAAGTTTTTATTGATTTCATAGAAAAAATCCTCAGTTCCACAATCTACAATCATGGGAAGTGATTTTCCTTTTAATGTTTCAATTAAGTTTATAACAGAATTTTCTTTCCAAACAGCGGGATTTTTTGCAAAATCACCCAAACGCTTTTTGAGATCCCAGTTTGCAACATTGTAGGTCAGATCAACTCCGCCGCTCATAGAACCACAAGCACCAAATACATCTGTGTGACGAATAGCATTGTACAATGCGCCATGTCCACCCATGCTATGACCCGTAATTGCACGACCTTTGGGATCTTTTCGGGTGTTATAATTATTGTCAACGTACTCAATAAGTTCTTTCGAAATGTGGGTTTCATATTTCCATGCGGGGTCAATGGGACTATCTATATACCAGCTACTATAACCTCCGTCTGGAAAAACTAAAATCAAATTATAATCGTTCGATAAATTTGTCAAGTGAGGTATTTGCTTATAATAAAATGCATAATTGTCACTATATCCGTGCAATACATACACTACATTATATTTATTGACCGAATTTGCATCATAGCTCAACGGTTTAATTACTAAAGCATTGATAGTTTTATTCATGGATGAACTTTGAATGATCAATGTATCTACTTGCTTATTTTGACTATAACTTTGTCGGCAATTCCACAAAGAAATAGCCACAAGAACCAGATAGAAACTCCAATTTTTCATAATATAAAAATTTATAATATACTGATATTTTAGGAAATTTATTTTAATTGAATAAATACTTTGAAATGTAAATATAGAAAATTTTAATTCTGAACAAAACAAATCAATTGGATTAAACCCGCTTTTATATTCGGTAAAGAAAAGCTTTGACCATAAATCATTCATAAGCCTCTCCTTGATTTTTAAATAAATCTGTGAAAAGGCTATCGTTTACAATTATCAGACCACTTCTATACCGGCAACTTCCCTTACTACAACTGAAGCACAGAATAATCCAAAAATAGCAGGCATATAAGATATTGTTCCTACAGTAGTTTTTTTGTTCAATTCATGATCCGTAACCAAAACTGCGTCTTTAATAATGTTTTCGGGTGAAAAAACGACCCAAAAACCTTTCCGTATTCCAAACTTATGAAGGTGTTTTCGGACATAATCGGCTAACCTGCAATTGTAAGATTCAGAAATGTCCTTTATCTGAATCTTGGAAGGATTATTTTTTGCGCCACAACCCATCGAACTAACTATTTTTACGCCTGATTTTATTGAATGACAAATAAGATTTACCTTAGGCAGCAAAGTATCAATTGCATCCAAAATGTAATCATACTTTTCATGAAAAAGAAGCTCCATTTGGTCTGCCTTCATGTAAGTATTTATCATTGAAATCTCTGCAGTGGGGTTTATTTGCAAAATTCTGTTTTTCATCAACTCACATTTAGATTCCGCTATGGTTTGATGCAAAGCCAATAATTGCCTGTTAATATTGGAAGGCGAAACAACATCGCCATCCATGATTGTAAACCGACCAATTCCAGCTCTGGCAAGGCTTTCGCAAGCATAAGATCCCACCCCTCCTAATCCGGCCACTAAAACATGTGCTTTGTGTAGTTTTTCAATTTTTTCTTCTCCCAAAAGCAGTTCTGTTCTAATTTCCCAACTCATTTCTTACACCTCATTTTGATTATGTTTCTAACAATCCTGCTGAATAAATGTATATCATTCACCAAATATAACCTAAAAAAGTAACAACTCTTTTATACTTTTCGGTTTTTGATCACAAAAGTAAGGGAAAATATCTTCGCTTTTTGGAAAGCTTTCAACAAATTTCATTATGAAAAGGCAAATTAAATATTTTTATGAGGTAAAATATTAGGGAGTGAGTATTTTTCAAAAAAAACTGGAAGTCAAAATATATTTTCATGTATAATTTGTAAGGGTATGCAAATATTTGTATATGAATAATTTATTTTACCATAAATAGAACTATTGAGAAAAAGAAAAGGATTATATGCAAGAAAAGAATTCCCAAGCTGTATTGCAGAATAAAAAAATTCCTTATCTTAACGCAAAATTTGATAGGAGAATGTCTTTTAAATCAAGGTTACTATTAATTGCCCTTTGGGCTATAATTCCCGCAGCTTTTATTGGACCGGGAACAGTTACGGCTTCGCTTCAGGCAGGGGCAGCTTTTGAATTTAAACTACTTTGGGTTTATGTTTTTGCCACTATTGCAGCTTTTGTTTTGCAAGAAGCAAGTGTCAGAGTCACAATATTTTCAGGAAAAAGCTTGGGGGAGGCTATTTCGTCCCAATTTGAAGCAAAATCCAGCAGAGGATTTGTGCTTTACATGATTGCAATTGTTATTATTTTGGGATCGGCGGCCTTTGAGGCAGGAAACATTATAGGCGCCAAAGAAGGGCTAAGTATGGTTTTCCATATTGACCCCAAGATTTTGGTCTTGATTATTTGTGGTTTATCATTTTTAGCGTTAAGCATGCCCACATTTGCCATGATTGCAAAGTTTATGGGATTCATGGTGATATTTATGGGGCTTGCTTTTATGACTACTGCAATCATGCTAAAGCCTGATTACACGGCGATAGCCAAAGGATGCGTAGTTCCATTTTTTCCATCAACAATTTCAGGTAGCATCTTACTTCTTGGATTAATTGGGACAACAGTTGTTCCGTATAATTTGTTCTTCGGCTCTCTGGGAAAAGATCAAACTGTAAGTGAAATGAGGTTTGGACTATCCATTGCGGTCATCATTGGTGGATTGATTTCGATCTCCATCGTGATTGTAGGTACACTTATCAAAGGAGATTTTAATTACGATTCAACATTTGCAAGACTATTGCAGGAAAAGGTTTCCCCATGGGCTGTTAACGCCTTTGGTATAGGATTATTTGCTGCCAGTTTTGCTTCATCCATAACTGCGCCGCTTGCTTCTGCAATAACGGCTCAATCACTATTCCGAAGCCGAAACCAAAAAAAATGGGACAAAAAGTCCTTTTTGTTTAGAGCCATCTGGGGAGGAGTTATTCTGGTTGGACTCATATTTGGGATGATAGACTCCGAACCTGTAACTGCGATCATTTTGGCTCAGGCTCTCAATGCGCTCATTCTTCCATTGATATGTATTTTCTTGCTATTTGTGGTGAATGATCCCAGAGTAATGACAAGAAAAGGCATCAACACTTGGTTTGCTAATGTTTTAACCGGAATTATTTTATGGGTTTTATTGATATTAGGTCTTGCCAATATTTTGAATTCAATTGAAGAAATTGTTAAAATAAAATTGCTTGATAATAACCTAATTTTTGCAGCTATTATTGCGGTTTCTCTTTTAATTACAGCATGGACAGTTTACAGGATTTATATATTGAGAATGAATGTTTTTCTTGAAAAACCTGAAAAGCAAATATAAATTCTAATGATTTACATTTATATTGAAAAAAAATATATTTTAGTACGCTTAGATATTTCATAGAAATACAATGAAAATAAAGTCGTTTATATTAAAAAATTTAGATATCAAGCAAGAAGAAAGTCTAAAGATTTCTTTGTTGTTCCTTCATTCTTTCTTTTTGGGTATATTTTTGGCCTTTTATTTTGCACCAGCCAATGCTGTTTTCATCCACCATTTCGGATCTGAAACATTGCCCATGGCCTATATGCTAGCTGGCCTTGGCGGTTATTTACTTACTTCATTTTATTCATTCCTGCAAAAAAAGGTTAATAGCAAGATTCTATTTCTTTCTGCTTGTAGTTTTATGCTCATTTTACCCATACTATCCCGAGTAGGATTGTTCTTTGTGCCCGAAAAATGGTTAAGTCTATTTGTGTTTATTTGGGGTTGGCCATTCATATCATTGGTAGCGATAGAATCAGGAGGATTAGCAATTAGCTTTTTAGATCTACGACAAGTAAAACGACTATACGGGCTTATCAACATGGGGGGCGTTATGGGTTCCATTTTTGGTTATCTTTTTTTGCCCTTGCTCCGTAAAGTATTAAGTCACTCTTATGATAACTTTTTCTTCGGTGTTTTTGGTGTTGGAATGGCAATATTCTTTTTGATTTATTTGTTTAAAAAATTTCCTCCAAAGCAGGATAACAAGAAAGACAAAGAGGAAATTCATTCCAAAACCAAGGTTTTTAAGCTGGTAAAAGAAAGATATTATAAGCTGATTTTTCTTTCAGCCACCTTGAGTATGATGGCGATCTATTTCGCTGACTTTAGCTTTCTATCGGGCATCAAGGTACAGAAAGATCTTTTAAGTACACCTCAGGCTGTAGCCGATTTTATTGCACTGGTATTTGGATGTCTCAAGATAGGAGAACTACTTTTATCTTACTTTTCGAGCAGAATATTGAGTAAGCATGGTATTAAATTAGGTCTGACCATATTGCCCATAACAACCACCTTACTTATGCTTATGGCAGGGCTTGCCGCAGCATTTGCGGGGGTTTTGAGTATGCTGTTTTTGGGTTTCATTGTTTTAAATAAGTGTGCTGAGCGAATATTGAGGCGTGGATTAGACGACCCTTCTTTCAATATTCTATACCAACCCTTGCCCGATGACCAAAAACTTGCAGTTCAGACACGTGTTGGTGTTATTATGCAGCTATCCACAGCATTGGCGGGTCTGTTTTTGTTTGTGTTGACAGAAGTACTTAAGACATCCGAAGGTTTCAACCTAAAGTATTTTATATTACTTCTTATTCCTGTTTTGCTTGCATGGGTATTTTCTACCAATAGATTATACAAAGCCTATAAAGATAAATTAAGAGAGATTCTCGGGGAAAAGAGCTTTTTCAGTAAAAAAGGCAGCCTTAAGTACACCTTTGGCAGTGATATGCTAGAGAAAAAATTAAAGGTCGATGATTTGGAAACTCAAAAGCTTGCAGTTACCATATTATCTGAAACTTACGCCAAGATCATTGATCCTTATACAGAAGGTATTTTGGAGAAAAATGATCCCATTATGATCAAGTCGATCTTGCGAAAAGTTGATCCTACTTGGAATCAGGATTTGATTAATCCGATTGCGACCATTTACAATACAGCAACTTCTGAAGAAATAAAAGACTTGGCATCCAGAGCTATGGACATGCTTGATTTTACCGATACTCTTATTCTAAAACCCGAAGAAATAGCAAACTTAAAATACTCGCCAAATCACAAAGATAAACTTACGTTGGTCAAGTATTTATTTAATCACACTACAGAAGATGATGAATATCTTATATTCAGACTCCTAGAAGATGAGGATAGAATGATCAAATCGGCGGCTATCCGTCTGGCAGGAAAGCGCAATTACATGAATCTTAATTTCAAATTATTAGAGATATTTGAGCACCCGGAATACTATCACATTTGCGCCTCTACCTTCATTGAAATGGGTGATTCTATTGTTCAGGAATTAGAATCATTTTTTGATAAAAATACCAGCGAAAGCCTTCTTTTGAAAATTATTGAAGTATATGCAAGGATAGGGACACCATTAGCAAAATCGCTATTGATCAATCATTTGTACTACCCAAGCAAATTGATACAACAATCTGTCGTTAAGGCTTTGTATTTCATGCGGTTTCAAGCTACTGATGTTGAATTGCCTGTCATAAAGCAAAAGTTACGAGACACCGTAGAAAATATACTATGGATATTTGTAAGCATCTATGATATTGAAACTCAAACCAATACGCTTAAATTAATTCAGGCGTTGGATCTTGAAAGGGAGAATAACTTTGAGATGCTTTTTGATATACTCAGCTTTATTTATGATCCGGCTACAACAGAATTAATTAAGATCAATATCAAGGGTGAAAATATCATTTTTGCTTTAGAAATTATTGATAATTTTATTTCTCAGGAAATCAAAGAAATGATTATTCCTATTTTGGATAAAATTTCAGTTAGCCAAAGGTTGAAAAAATTGTATCCCTACTTCCCTATGCAAAGAATGCATTTCAACGAAAGGTTGAAAGAAATATTGGTAATAGATTATAACAAAGTTGACGCTTGGACAAAAGCAAGGACTATCGAGTTGCTGGGCAAACTGCATAAAAGGAAAAAAACCAATGAAACAGTTTCCAACACCATCATCAGCTATGATGAAGTTGATATTTGGTCCAGAGAAAGAGCCGTAGAAATTCTCAATGCGATTAGAAAAAGTGAAATGCCGGATGAAATATTCCTATGTTTATTTCATCCCGACGAACTTGTTTATGGAACTGCCGCCAAAATTATTTATGATGAAAACCCTGCGATTTGTATCGAGTATTTAACCCGCTTTTACGACAAGAAACGCTCTTTGATCAGAATTTTGGCAGAAGAGAATGACGAAATGCTGATCGATCGTGTCAAATATATCAAAAGGGTTCCTATGTTCTTCATTGTTCCTGAGTACATACTAGTGAAACTTGCAAAATTACTGCAAATTAAGAATGTAAAAAAAGGCGAAACAATAAAACTTGAGCAAGGAGCCAATAAAGAGGAAAAAATCATCATCATCATCAAAGGAAAAGCTTTCTACAAAACGGAAAGCGAGCAAGAATACAACTTTGGCCGAGATGACATCATAATTCGGGGCTTAAATATTCCAGAACAGGCAAAAGCTTTGCAAGTAAAAGGAACAACTGTAATTCTGGAAGGCTTGCGACATGAATACTTCAATCTGCTTATTGATGAAACCGAAATATTGCAATATATTATAGAAAAGGCTTCGAAGATGGGCAATTTGGAAGAAATAACTGAAATTTAAACATTTTAAAAATTTCCGAACTTATTTCTTTTGAATATTCATCATGAGTGAAATCAAGTTATAAGCGGTTTTGATCAGATTTTCCCGTGTGGATAGAATTGCCTCCGGTAAACTTTGAGGTTTATGCGAAATAGAACAAACATATTGCAAACCCGATTGTAAAATTTCGTCTAAGCTTAATTCAACTGTTCCCCCAAAGGCGAATACAGGTTTCTGATATTTCTGAGCTATCTTGGCAATGCCCTGAATTACTTTACCAGAAAGGGTTTGTTTGTCTATTTTGCCTTCTCCGGTAAAAATAAAATCGGTTTTTTGAACTAGTTCTTCAAATCGGGTATGTTCAATTACAAGATCAATTCCCGGATGTAAAGTTGCATTCAGAAAAGCTATTGCTCCTCCCCCCATCCCACCAGCAGCGCCAGATCCAGGAACATAAGCAATTTCTTTTTTCAAGCTTTGAGCGATTTGCTTTGCTATATTCTTCAAACCTTGATCGAGAATGAGAATTTCGTTGCCGCTTGCGCCTTTCTGGGCAGCATAAACAAAGGCAGCTCCATTCTCTCCAAAAAGAGGATTGTGTACATCACAAGCTACCTGAAAAGTTACATCAGAGATTGACTTGAGAACCTCATTGTTCGCAATTCTACAGACGTTTATTAGATTTTTTCCTATCGGTATTAATGCTTCACCAGCAGAATCATAAAATCTATAGCCCAAGGCATGCGCCATCCCCATCCCGGCATCGTTTGTAGCAGAGCCTCCAATGGTCAGAATGATATGCTTGCAGCCTTTTTGAATAGCATCTAAAATCAATTGTCCTGTTCCGATGCTGGAGGTATTCATGCAGTTTCGTTCCGAGGCATTTAATAGTTGCAATCCCGAAGCTTTTGCCATTTCAATGAAAGCAGTTCTTCCGTCTTTCGAAATTCCATAAAGTACTTTTATTGGTCGAAATAAAGGATCAAGTACCTCACAATCATTAAATTGACCAGAGCTTGATTTTACCAGGAGTTCTAGTGTACCTTCGCCACCATCCGCCAAAGGAGCAATACAGACCTTGGCATTGGGATTTGCCAAAAGTATCCCTTCCTTGAATGCAGAACAAACTTCTTCGGCATTCAAGGCATCTTTAAATTTATCCGGAGCCAGTAATATTCTCATAATTTAGCTTGAACAATTTTTTTCATGATCTTTGAGTTCGTACTCAAAAAAATGATTTTTTTAGTTTCATAAAAAGGTTCAGCAAAAAAAGAGGAAATTTCAATAATTTCAACTTCTTTTTCGTATCTCTTTAGTTCTTCAGTTAAGTCGCCACCTTTTAGATAAATGACTCCCGTTTTTTTTGATCCGTTCACTGGAATTTTAAGCAAATTTTTTGTTTGGTGAACAAAAGTATCAAAATCGCTTACTGCTCGGCATATCACATAATCAAAACTACGTTTCAGGTTTTCGGAACGGGTATTTTCGCAGGTGATATTTGTAAGTCCCAATTCTTTAATGATTTGATCTACAACCAGAATCTTTTTTCCAATTGAATCGATCAAATGAAACTTATTCATAGGCATGAATATAGCCAGAGGAATACCTGGAAAGCCCCCACCTGTACCCACATCGACAAAGGTTTTGTTGCGTAAAAAACCGTATTTATATGCGATAGATAAAGAATGTAGAATGTGCCGTTCATCCAGATTATCAATGTCCTTTCTTGAAATAAGATTGACTTTTTCATTCCACTCTTTGAAAAGTCGCCGAAAGGCTTCCAATTGTTCTAACTGAGATGCTTGTATGTCGGGGAAATATTTTTTGTAAATATCCATGGATTAAATTTGCCTTATTGATGCCATTATCACTTTGAAATTAGGAATGACAAATATAAGAAAAGGACTTTATAAAATATGTTTTTGTGTTTAAATCCATAAAGCAATGACAAATTTATCAAATTTTGCAACCTACCAAGCTCTTTTGGGTATTGTAAAGTAAAAGTTTGTAAATAAGTTTTGTTCTGTTTCAAACCAGATTCTTCCACCCAAAGCTTCTACGAAGCCTTTGGAAATAGCCAACCCAAGCCCTAAACCCCCCATCGAATGTTTTGTTGGCCGAAATTTTTCAAAAACAATCTTCTGATCTTCCTCGTCAATTCCCATTCCACTGTCAAGAACAAAGAAAGTATAAGAATTTCCGTCAAAGTTGCAGCCCAAAACAACATTTCCTGAGTCGGTATATTTTATGGCGTTATCCAATAAATTCGTCAATATCTTTGTTAATAAATTTGCATCTATACTCGTTTTTGCATCTTGATCCTGCAAGATTTCGGAAAGCTTTATGTCTAAGTGTTTTTTTTGGGCAATCGGCAGAAATCTTAAATACAATTTTTTAAGAACATCGTTGATATTTGTTTCACTAAAATAAATTTCTATTTGATTGGTTTCAACAAGTGAAATATCCATAATACAATCAATAATTTTGAGTAAGTCCTCAAAACTTCTATTGATTATTTCGCCATAGAATTTTCTTTTTGACATACTAAGCTCCAAATCTGTAAGCATATCAACGAAACCCATGATTCCATTGAGCGGCGTTCTCACCTCGTGTGAAAAATTGCATAAGAATTCAGATTTCAGTCTGTTACTTTCCTCTGCGTTACTTTTTGCCATGAACAAATCACTATTTAGTTTAAGTATTTGATCATATTGCTCGGAGAGTTTTTCGTTTATCTGAAAATATTTGCGATTTACCTTTTCGATTTCTTTATTTTTTATTTCAAGCTGTTGCTGATGTTTTTTTTGCATAGAAATATCTATAAAAGCACCGACTATTCCAGCAACATCTCCCTGCTCATTAAAGAAAACATTTTTGCCATAAATCACATTTTTTCTCTCATTGTTTTTATCAACAACAAAAGACTCATATACCTGACGTGAAGTGAATTTGTTCATTAATTCCAGATCTTTCTGATGATAAACTGTTGCCAAATCGGAAGGCCAAAGTTCCTGAACAGTCTTACCAATAAGCTGATCGAGACAGACTCCCATGAATTCAATAAAAGCCTGATTGCATCCAAGATACTTTCCTTGCCGGTCTTTGTAAAATACAGGAATAGGAATTGCTGATAAAAGGGAGGTTACAAAACTATTACTGCTTTTAAGAATGATATTGGTTTTCTCAATTTCTTCCAAATATTGGTATCGATGAGAAATGTCTCTACAAATGGCAATTTGGATATCTTGCTCACCATAATCAATACTCATCGCCTTTATTTCGACTGGAAACACTTCTCCATTTTTCCTTTTATGGTAACGAATAAGTACATCTGTTTGTTTCGTAAATAAGGCCACCATCGTTTTGTCTGGTTCAACTGAAAAGTCAACGTTCTTCATTTGAAGTATTTCAGCCATTGAAAACCCATAAACATGCGATACTGCAGGATTTGCCTGAATGATTCTTCCACTTGGGCTTTCGATTACAAAAATCGGATCAGCAATGGAATCAAAGACTCTTTGATGAATATAGTCAAACACATGAACAAAATCCTTTTCAATGCATTGAACTAAAAGATTCTTGGAATTATTCAAATTTGCATGAAATGCGATGACTTCAAAATCAGTTTTTACGCCAAATTTGTCGATCATTTTGCATTTTTGGGGCATTTTCCATACCTCGTCGTTTGTGAAATTAGGAAGCGTATGTGCTGCTCCAGCCTCACAATCAAAAAAATCATAAATACTCGAGCCGACTAAATCACCATTTGTGTAATATAATTTATTCAGAACAGCTTGATTTGCAAAAACTATCTTACATTTAGCATCGATCAGGAAAAATAATTCACGTTGATTCTGAATAAAGTTAACCAAATTGAAGGAGTATGAAGGGCTCAATGTATCACTCATTTTTTAAAAGCTTATAGGTTTGGGAACGATTCACATTTATTTTGAGCAATCCCCCTAAAAATTACAGCAGAAATATAACAACCAGAGTAACCTGTCGTTAAAAACAAACGATAGACTCCCAGATTAATTCAACGCCCTATGCGAGGATAAGGGCTTAATGTTTTTCTAATGCGACAGGCAAAAGTAGAAACAATAATATGAACTTTCAAATAATTTTTCAATATTATAAAAGCTTTCCCTCTTTTTTTAGCTGAGCATAATTAGATCGCAGACGTATGAACCAGAAAATTCGCTCTTCAAGATAATAATCATCAAATTTATCCAGCTTCTTTTTTGTAAAAGTATAAAAGTAAAAGAACCAGGAACGTGTTTGTTCACCATTGGCTTTATTCTTTGAATAATACAAAGGAAAGAAACTCTTTTCAGAATAACCTTCTTTTTTTACATAAGAAATAAACTGGTATAAAAACCTGAATTCTAAATCTTTATTCTTGTACCTGTCGAAGTACAGAAACTTCCATAAAAAACGGAAAGACGAATTAACCCCTTTGTTTCTTTCCCAAACGGCTAATTGCCAGAGAATATGATTTTCGGAATGCGAGCCGGTTTTCGAATAATAATACAAAGGATGTACTCCTATATGCGTAAAATTCGCGGACTTGGTAAACCAAAACACTGGTGCAAAACGGAAATAATTTATATTTTCGGATTTTGTTCTTTCGCACAAAGGCCAAAGAAAATTTGTAGTTTTAGACAAACTGTCTTGTTTGTGCTTTAATAGGAAATAGAATAAACTCCAATCTACATTATTTTGTGAAGTCTTTTTATATGAAAATACAGGGACGAGATTCACCGTTTTCTTGCTCATTTTAATTGATCTCCAGAACAATGGAGTGATCATCATAAGTTTGGAATCTTTTACAAAATTTTTGTTGTAGGAAAAGATCGGAAAGATAGTCAGATTAAATTTCGCTGAACCTTTTGAGCTCCATACAAGAGGAAATAATGTGAAGCGGGTGCTGATGCTATCCTTGCTTCGCCAAAAAAAGGGGAAAACAATTTGTTTTGTTCTATCATTATTACGAAAAGACCAAATAAGAGGTGTAAGCATGAAACTGGCATCATTGGACAAACGATTTTTGGTATAAGAAAAAATGGGGAAAACTGTTACTTGTTTTCGAATATGATCATTTTTTGTCCATAAGACAGGGAAGATGACATGTTTGCTTATTCCATTTTTCTGAAAAGACCAATAAAAAGGAAATAATACATGGGTTCTTTCCATAAAATCACCCACTTTAGTTTTCACTGACCAATAAACAGGAAAAACGGTACGAACTGTTTTTATTTCTGTACTATTCTCAAAATAAGGGAATGAGTAAATGAATTTTTCATTCGTTGATTTATCGTGTTTATATGAGTATAATGGAAAGAATGTCAAGCTACTACGAGAATCTGATTTATATCTCCAAAACACAGGAAAAATGATTTGACTTTGAAAATGACGACCTTTTCTCGTATAAACAAATGGGAAAAGAACATTACGCTTAACGGTATCCGAAGGCAGGTATTCTGTGCTATTCCAAACTATAGGAAACAAAGTTTGAATTGTGCTGTAGGGTGTGCTCTTCTTCCAATAAAAAAGAGAAAAACTTAGCAAAGTTTCGTCGCTGATTTTGGAATGTTTATAGAAATAAAAGGGTAAGAATGCATTTAATTGATTGTCATCAGACTCATTTTTCCAATAGAGGGGAAAAACTACATGGTAATTGCGATTATTATCTTTTTCATGGAAATAAAATGGGAATATAAAATTCCTCTTCAAAGTGCTTCTTTCTGGTTTGTTTATCTTATTCCACCAAATAGGAAAGAGAATATTTTGGCTATAACTTTCATCTTCTGCATGCCAAAAAATTCCGGCTGCAGACCAGAGTTTTTTACTCTGGTTTTTAAATTTATTATAGGAAAAGAAGGGGAGAATTGTTAAGGATTTTTTTGCAGGATTTTCAAAACTATAAAATAACGGCAAAAAAACATGGTATTGGGAATTTTTTTCTCTTCCACTCCAATAGAGCGGAAACAATACATGGTTTGTTCTCACATAATCGGCGAAAGTTCTTTTATATTTCCAATATAGAGGGAAGATGGCCGTTAGTCTTTCATCTTTTCCTATAAAATCCCAGTACAATGGAGTTATTCCTATATGTGATCTTTCCCTTGAAACAGAATTTCCGTAGGAGTAAAATGGAAAAAGAGTAAAGGATTTGCTCTTCTCTGTTTTTGTTGTAAATAAAAATGGAAAAATGTGAAAAAGAGATCGATATGCTGAATTTTGTTTCCAAATAAATGGAAATAAAGTAAAATTGTTTTCAGAAACGCTTTTATAATGCCACACCACAGGGAAAACGAAATTTCGGATATAAGCGTAATTAGAATCCAGACTTTGTTTGTGCCGGAATAAAGGCAGAATTGTTAGTGACTTTTCATATTTATCTTCATAGCGCCAGAATAGCGGGGTTATCCCTAAACGAGTACTTCCGTTACTTTTACTATTTGTGTAAAAAAATAGGGGTGGCACATTCATCCTTTTTATATCCGGTGTAATTTTGCTATAGAAAAAAGGAAGTACCCAACGTTTTTTTACATCTGCCGAAGTGCTTGTCCAAACAAGGGGAATAAGTAAATTGTTGGTTTTCACACTATCTTTATAATGCCAAAATAAAGGACTAATACCTATCGTATTTCGGTGTAGAACAAATTCCTTTTTTTGAAAATAAAATGGAACAAAACCGATGCTTTTCTTTTCTTTATCAGAAATATCATAAAACAAAGGGATAAAATAACGCTTATGTCCTTCGGGTGATTTTGTTGAATAATAGAGAGGTAAAATAAAGTTTTCTTTAATATAACCATGTTCTGTTTTTATTTGCGAATTCCAGTATAATGGAAAAAGGGTATGACTTTTATACCCTGCCCCAGAACTTTGCCAATAAAAAGGAGAAATTACACAATATTTACTTTGTCCAAAGTCATACGTACCCTTTGAAAAAAATGGAAAAAAAGTGTAGGAAGAGGAATAATTATTTTTGAATTGCCAGTATAGAGGAAAAGTAATCAGGTAGCTTCTCTTGTTAATTTGATCATTTTTCTGCCAAAGAAAGAAAAACAAATTGTTTTGGATAAAACTACCATTGTTGCTTCGGGTGATATCAAATAGACTTATCTTGGGTGCAAGTTCACAAAAACGAAATGAGAAATAATGATTTGAATCGCTTTTTTGGATTCTAAAAACTGAGGGATAAAGCACAGATAAAAGCCTAAAATCCTTTGAATACTTTGATTTTTGATAAATATAGGCAGGCAGAAAGTGAGATTCTACTTTATTGTTTATGTGATCCTTATTGTAACGAAAGGTTGTGAATAAAAAAGTTAGCCGGGTTTGTTCAGGGTTTTTCATAAAGCGGAACAAAGGCCATAAATAGATGTCTTTATCTCTTGTAACGCCCAAGTCTATTTTCATCACAGATTTGGATGTATCTCTTTGAGCTATTGATGTTTTTGTCAAAAAACACAAAGGAAAAAAGAAAAATGCTAAGAGCAATGTTTTCATCCTATACAATTGTTTATCTTTCACTTAACAATCCTTTATTTGAAGTGTTCAATACTTCGGTAGGATTTTCTTCTAAATCACAAATAAATGCACCTTTTTCTGATGTAAACCAAGCATTTAAATTCTGCTCCCTGATTTGTTTCTTCCAATAACTTTTTCGTGCATATTTGTTTGAAGAATCAATAATAATTTTCTTGATGTCAAAATATCTTGTCAGCTCAGCAATACTAACTTTTGCATTGTCGGAAATAATTGCATAATCGACGGACATGCGGGAATTTGTATATTTTCTTCTGAAAACGCTTTGATTATCAACGAATAAAATTTTTTGATTGTTCAAAACAAATATACCAGAATTCCCTGAGAATTTTATATTCGAATGAAGTATTAATTCCGTATTAACGTTTTTTATGAAACTATCTTTCAAATGAATTTGTAAAGAAGGAATATCCAATTCGGTTGCAGCGCTTTTTATAATAAAATCCTGCATAGATTTATTTTGAAACAAAGTGGAATCAACGAAACACAAAGCTCCTGAATGACTTTGTAACATAATTGCTGTAGATTTGTTGATATTCATTACAACTAACCTTTGAGTTTGAATTTTTTGAAAAACAGACAGATTCATTTGAACGAGTAGAAAAACAATAGCAATTCCCACTGTGAGCAATTTTTTGAAAGATGGATATAAAAAATAATACAATAAAGCGAGCAAAATAATATAAAATAAAATCGTCTGAAACAAACTAAAATGAATTCCATTTATGTATGAATAAGGCATTTGATCAATCAATTGTAGAATCTTATTCATGGCCCAAGTTGTAAAACTCATAGCCTTACCGATCCAGGCAGATACGAAAGGAATAGGGGCAAAAATGAACAATGCCACACCCAGATACAGAATTATGGTTGACAGAGGTATGGCGGCAATATTGGTAAGCAGAAACATATTTGGAAACTGATGAAAATAATACAAACATATTGCAAAACTGCCAAGTTGCGCTGCAATAGAAACAGAAACCAAAGCCCAAACCTGTTTTCCAAACCAGTTGCGCGGCTCAAACCATTTGTCGATCAAAGGATGAATAGCAACAATGGAAATCAATGCAATATAGGAAAGCTGAAACCCAACATCCATCAAGAAAAATGGATTGAAAAGCAATAAAATAAAAGCAGAAACAGCCAGGTTGTTATAAATATTGTTGGAGTGCGAAAGGTATCCACCAATGACGACCAAGGAGAACATCAGGGCAGATCTTAGCACAGAAGGCGACATCCCCGATAAAATAGCATAAAACCAAAGGAAAATAATAATAGCAAGAGGTTTTACAAAGCGGATTTTTTTTGCTTTATCTAAAAATGATAACAAATAATTGATAATTATGAAGATAACTCCCACATGCAAGCCACTAACCGAGAGAATATGCATAGCTCCAGTATGCGAAAACACATTTCTGATCTCAGGATCAATCTCGGAAGTATAACCGATTGTTAATGCAGATGCCACAGCAAATTCATCATCCTTCAATCCATTCTTGCGGAAAATATCGAGTAAGAAGTTGCGTATGGAAATCATTGTTTCCTTCAAATATAGTTGTTTTGTCTTGCTCGATTTTTTCCAGGACTTTTCATTTGCATAAGCTTGAAGATGAATATGTTTGTATGAGAAATATTCTTTTCTCTTAAATTCTCCTGGGTTATTGTCATTTTGAATCTCTTTGATATTTGTGTTTATAATCAAATAGTTACCCAACTTTAAACTCAAAGCATTGCTATCTTTTTGAATATAAAGTAGTATTTTGGCATTTGTACTTTTCCAACCAATACTGTCTGAAAAGTTTGTAGCCTGAAAAAAATAACGTACGGACTTTTCCCTAATTGAAGGTTCTTCTGAAATATAGCCATAGATCAATGATTCTCCAAATTCCGGACTGATGAGATTCCTGTCTGCTTTGCTCGTATTGATGTTTGTTACAATAATGCCAATCAATAACATAGCAAACATCATGATCGCACCGCCTAACCACCGAAACGAGAATCGTTTGGATTTAGGAATTATTTTTTTCTCAAAAACAAAAATTAGGAGGCAAAAAACGAAAAGTATGGCGGGAATTGTAATATTATCAAATAGATTCGTTTGAATTTGCAAAAGAATTCCCAAAATAAGGGGAATCACGGATCGAATAAAAGGATATGCCAGCAGTGGATTTCGCATAACGACTTGATTATAATTTGTCATTCCAAATTCGAATATTTTTTATCATAGGTCGATTAAAATATCCATGCGAAATATAGGTAAAAAGTACTGATTTGAATTCAAATTCAATTCTAATAGCTGAATACTTAAGCCTAAATACTAATAAATAAGTAAATCACACAGAATAAATTGGTGAAAATGTTTTTGGGTTGAATCAAGGTCACCAGAATTTTAATTGACATCTTTGGAGTTTCACTCAAGCTCCAATACTTTTTGGTCTATTAAACCAAAAACGACTTAGAAAATTGATCTTGAAGATCATAAAGCAACCCAATTATGCATTTTGAAAATCAACAAAAAAATGATACTTTTGTAAGAGAAAAAATCAATTGGTAAGCCATGGCACAAAAACATATTCGCTTCGATTGGGCAATCAAACGGCTTTTGCGTAATAAAGCAAATTTCGATATTCTCGAAGGCTTTTTGTCTGAATTGCTTTTTCAGGATATAAAAATTCAGG
>Ga0316608_1000220_pt1 | contig 29962 bp, 16 predicted proteins | sample MIS2016152B_MG_FD_207673 | JGI IMG/M metagenome (GOLD analysis project Ga0316608, IMG submission 207673) | Microbial mat bacterial communities from Middle Island sinkhole, Lake Huron, Michigan, United States - MIS.2016.152B | ecosystem: Environmental > Aquatic > Freshwater > Lake > Sediment...
ATTCCGAAATATTTATTTTATTTTTCATAATGTTAAAAGTTTTAAATTCAAACCTTTAACGAAATATTTTATAATTTATTATATGTCAATTAATTATGAATTCAAAATATTTCTTCTGAGTTTTCAGTAAAGGTGTATTTCTACTTCGGTGCTTGAATTGGTTTCGTTCAACATTGACTTCAGAGCAATAAAAAGATTTTTAACGGTGGCTTCGCCGTTTTTTTTTGTTTTTTTATTGCTCCAAAGTCTTAGATATTACAGGTATTTTTTTCAATTACAAAGCTGCATTTTTATTGATATTTTTTATTGTCTGATAAAAATTTTCTACCAAATCTGTCAACAATTTATTCATATCAATTTTTTCATGTTTAATCCACTCATTTATTTCTTTTTTAATAGGAATTTCTGCTTTATATATCCACTTAATTTTCCCTGCGTCAATATCTTCTTGAGTAATTGCAGGACTATCAGTGTAATCTATACTATCGTCTTCATATTCAATTAAATCGTCAGGTACGACTATTCCTTTTTTCCCAAATATCATTGCTTTATCCCACAATATTTTCTCATTTCTAAAATCGACAACAATATTTTCAATATTTTCTCCTTTTACTATTAAATCAAGTGCTGATTTCCAATATATTTTTTTACTATTCATTTTTTTATTTTTTTAATTGTGAAATATAATCATTTCTCTCGTTTTGATTTGCTCGTCTTGCAGAAATAATTCTTATCGCTTTTTCTCTAATTGTATAAACAACAAAAAGTATCGCATTTAAAACTTTGCCGATAGTTATAAATCTTTTTTCTCCATAATCATATCGTGTATCTTCAGTCTCAATACGATTTTCGTCATCAAAGATTTTTTTTGCTTCTTCAAAATCAATTTTATGTTTTTCTTTATTGGATGAATATTTATTTTCGTCCCATTCAAATTTATTTTCTTCCATTTTACAAATTTAATGTTTTTTCTTTTAAATAATGATGTTTTTATTATTCAAAAGTATATAAATCTTTTAGAAAATTTGAAATAATTTTACTTGTGTTAATTTTAAAACTACCCTCTTTTGTTAAATATAAATTTGGATACATTACATTAATTTGACAATTATTACTATCCAAATCAAAATAAGCAATAATATTTCCTTTTAAATAAAATACAAAACCATATTTTGGAAATGGTGTTGCCGAATATCCAAATTGGTATGAAAAAGGCGAGTTTATTATTTCTAAGAGGTATTTTGATTGTGTATCTGTCAATTTTTTACCATTCCTGTTAACAGAATTGCCAAGTTTTTTTGATTTAAAATCAACAATAAAACTTAAATATTCAATATTTTCCGTTTCAAAGTATTTATCATTTAAAGTATAAAAAACAACAGAATCGAATTCAGAAAAAGGAAATAACAGATTATTTTTTTTCAAGTCAATTTCGTATCTTTCAATAATTTCAATAAAATTTTGTTTATAAAACTCGTCTAATCCAATTGTATCTGACATTAGAGAATCTATTTTATTTTCAATCGTTTGTGCATTCACATAAAAATGAAAATTAATCAAAAAAAATAGAATCAAGTATCTTATGTTTTTCATATTTTTATTACCTGTAACATCAAAACAACCCAGACTGTCATCCCGAAGGGAACTTGTGGATATATGCAGTTAAGTTATAAAAGTACTACTAAAAAACTAAATTTAAACATTTTACAACAAATTAGCTTTTTTACAATATTAGTGCTAACTTCCACAAGTTCCTTTCAGGATGACATAATGCTTTGATTCTAAATATATTTTTAACTAAACGACATTGATTAATTTTTTGTAATTTATTGAATTTGTTTTAAATATTTTCAAAGTATCTATTTAGGTCAGAATATTTGTTGAAAATTAATCTGTTACACGAACCAGTAAAAACGCTAAGAAAATTGCAATGTTCCGCAGAGTACATTATTTCAATTATTTAAATTTTGCGATTCTTTGCTAATAACTTTGTGTTCTTTGCGTTAAAATTTGGATTTAAATATGATAGCAGACCTAAACAATTGCTTTTCAAATTATCTAATCTTCAAATTTTCTCATTACCTATTCTTCAATTAACCAATCAAATTTATTATATTTTTCGGATATTTTTTTTGCACAATTAATACCGTCAATTGCCGAAGAAACAATTCCTCCTGCATATCCGGCACCTTCGCCGCAAGGATACAAACCTTTAATTTGAATGTGTTCAAGAGTTTCCATATTTCTAGGAATTCTTACAGGCGATGAGGTTCTGGATTCAACTCCCAGTACTACAGCTTCGTTAGTTAAAAATCCGTGCATTTTTTTATCAAAATCTACAAAAGCCTTTTGCAACCGTGTGCTAATAAATTCGGGCAGCCAAAAATGTATTGGCGAACTTGTTGAACCCGGAAAATAAGAAGCTCGTGGTAATGTTGCCGATAATTTTCCATTAACAAAGTCCTGTAATCGTTGTGTTGGTGCACTTTGCTTGTAGCCTCCATTAAGTTTTGCCATGGTTTCGAGTTTTTCCTGAAAAATTAAACCCGCCATTTCTTTGTACTGAGCATATTCGGGCAAATCTTCGGGTCTTATTTCTACTACAATACCTGAGTTTGCATAAGGTGAATTTCGCTCTGAGCCAGACATTCCATTTACAACAACCTGATTTTCTGAAGTTGTTGATGCTACAATCCAACCACCCGGGCACATACAAAATGAATAAACTCCTCTATTTTCGACTTGAGTTGCCAAACTATATTCTGCAGCTGGTAAAAGTCCACGTTCTTTTAGTCCATACTGTATGTTATCAATAAGTTCTTGCGGATGTTCAACTCTTAAACCCATTGCAAAACCTTTTGCTTCGAGTTTAATGTTTCGTTGATATAATACTTCATAAACATCTCTTGCCGAATGACCTGTTGCTAAAATTACATTTTTTGCAAGAATTTTATCACCATTTTCGGTTTTTACCCCAATTATATAATCTTCTTCAATCAGAAAATCAATAACTTTGGTTTTAAATTTTATTTCGCCACCACAACTTTCAATCAGTTCTCGCATTTTGGTAATAACAGCCGGAAGTCTATTTGTTCCAATGTGTGGGTGAGATTCGTAAAGAATTTCGTCCTGAGCACCGTTTGAATTAAAAATCTGTAAAATTTTAGTAATATCGCCACGTTTATGTGAGCGTGTGTAAAGTTTTCCGTCAGAGAATGTTCCGGCACCACCTTCGCCAAAGCAATAATTAGATTCAGGGTTTACAATCTGCTCTCGGTTCAAAATAGCAATATCGCGTTTTCGCTCGGTAATAACTTTACCTCTTTCGAGGATAATTGGCTTTAAACCATTTTCAATAAGCTCTAATGCAGCAAACAATCCAGCCGGTCCTGCACCTACAATAATTACAATTGGCTTATTGCTAACGTCTCTAAATTTAAATTTGTAAATATCTTTTTCGGGCGGAGCTTCATCAAAAAAGACTTCTAATTTCAGGTTTACCCTGATATCGCTTTTTTTTCGGGCATCTATTGATTTACGTAGAATTCTAATATACGAAATTCTGGTTGCTTCAATTGCTAACGCATTTCCTGCAAGAGGTTTAAAATTGTTTTCAGAAGCCGCTTCCTGCGGACTTAAATTAAGTTCTATTATTTTATTCATTAAATTTTATCTTATTACAAATTTAATATACTTGTGTCCACTCGTAAAAGTATCTTTTCACGTAAAGTCGCAATAACGCAAAGGAGAAATTTTTTTATAATAAATTCTTTGCAACTTTGCGTCTATGCGTGATTTTATTTTATGACTTTTGCGAATGCATACATTCTTATTTTAATACTTTGATTGTGTACAAAAGTAGTGACTTTTCCAAAAATCATGTCATCATGAACTTTTTCATAAGCGATAGCGAATAAATGAACTCGTGGATTTTTGCTCTTATTGAAATAAAAAGTAAATTTGTTGTAATATATTTACATTCAATCTTTCAGATAAACTTTTTATTACTTTACTGCATCCATCAAAGAGTTCCCTACGGGATGACAGTTTGGTTTGTTTTGATGTTTAGTCACTATTAATTTACGCTATCAAATAGTTGGGGAAATGATAATTTTTAATTTATAAAAATGTAAATTAAAAAACATGCTAAAAGTACAATAAGTAAGATGTCTTAATAAATATTTGATTTTGAATATATTTATGAATAATATGGAGTTTTTGCTTTTTCTTTTTTTGAAAAAAAAGTTTTCTTTAATATTTTTTTTACATTTGCCCGATTTCAAAAAAGAATATAATAAATGAGCGATTTTTATAAAATAAAGAACATTGCCCAGATAAATGATATAATTCTGAATAAAATACTCATAATTGTTTCAGTATTTGGTTCTATTGTATATTTACTTCTTTTTGTTTTTTTTGATGAATTTGTTAAAGAAAAACTCAATTTAATATTTTTAATTGGTCAGATAATTACAATATTAGTAGCAATATTTAGAAACAAAATACCTACAAATATTAAATTTTCTGTTTTACTGATTTGTTTTATTGTAGGGCGACTATCCAATATTTATGTTTTTGGAATATTAGGAAGTGGAATTATTTTAATATCCATAGCTTCAATATTATCTGTAATATTTATGAATATAAAGTATTCTATTTCATTAAATATTCTAATTGCTTTAACAATTATACTGATTTATGTTATCAAAAAAGAATTAAACATTCCAGAAATTACAGATATAAAAGAGATTTACAATTCGATATGGATTTATCAAATTATTAATTTAATATACTATTCGTCAATAATAATTTATGTTTTAGGACAATTCAAAAATTTAATAATCGAAAATAATAATGAATTATCTGAAAAAACTGAACTTCTATTAAAAAAAACTATCGAATATAATAAGAGCGAAGAAGATTTTAAAACTATTTTTGAACAAGCCGTAGATGGAATTTTAATTGGCAACAGCGAAGGAATTGTTATTAATGCAAACGACAGTATATGTAAATTAACGGGATATTCTAAAAGTGAAATTATTGGTAATCATATTTCAATGTTATTTCCTATTGCAGTGTTAGAACAAGAACCACTTAGATTTGACTTAATACATGATTATAAAAACATTGTTAATGAAAGAACAATAAAAACCAAAGGCGGAGAATTTATTCCAATAGAAATGACTTCTAACAAACTTAAAGACGGACGTTTGCAGTCGTTTATAAGAGATGTTTCATATAGAAAAGAAACAGAAAAAGTTCTGAAAGACAATGAAGCCCGTTTTAAATCGCTGATGTTAGCTACATTTGAAGGGATTTTAGTTCACTCTGAAAATACAATAATTGATGTAAACGATACATTTGCAGCAATGATGCATTGCACTAAAGAAGAACTAATTGGTACACCCGTTTATGAGTTAGGAACAAAAGAATCCAAAGATATTATACTTAAAAAAATTAATGAAAAACGTGAAACTTTATACGAAGTAATTATTTTAAGAAAGGATAACACTGTTTTTAATGCCGAAATCAGAGCCAAAAATATGACATTTATGGGTAAAGATGCCCGTGTGGCTTCTATCAGGGATATTACCGAAAAAAAAATAATTGATAAATCAATCCAGAATTCTGAAATTACTTATAGAGAATTATTTAATGCTACTGTAGATGCAATTTTTATACATAATTATGATACTGGCGAAATTATTGATGTTAATAAAGCTACTTTGGAATTGTTTGGATTAACAAGAGATGAATTTTATAAATGTACTGTTTCAGATTTAAGCAGCTTAGAACCAAAATACTCTATCGAAAAACAGAATAGCCTATTTGAGGAAGTAAAGAAGAAAGGTCATGTTATTTTTGAATGGAGATGTCGCAAAAAAAACGGCGACTTGTTTTGGACTGAAAATACAATGAAAATAGCTACAATAAATGGACAAAAAAGAATTTTGGTAGTTTGCAGAGATATAACTACCAGAAAAGAAATTGACAACAAAATTATTCAGCATCAGGATTATCTCGAACAAATTGTAAAAGTACGAACTAAAGAGGTTAGTCAGCTAAATGAAGAACTTATGCAAACAAACGAAACACTCCAGCAATTAAACGACGATTTACATTTTACCAATAACAACCTGCAACAGCAAAAGAATGAATTGGAAAAAACATTACTGGAATTGGAATCTACTCAAAATCAATTAATTTTATCCGAAAAAATGACATCTTTAGGTATATTAACAGCCGGCATTGCACACGAAATTAACAATCCTATAAATTATATTTCATCAGGTATTGATGGACTTACAGAACATTTACATGATATAGAATCTTTATTCAACGATTATAAAAAAATTGACATACATAATTTTAATAAAATATTTGATGAAATACAAATTAAACAAAAGTCAATTGATATTGAAAAAAGCTTCAGTACAATAAACAAAATGAATGAAATAATTCATATTGGCGTAAATCGTACTTTTGAAATAATTACAAGTCTTAAAAATTTTACCGGTTTAGACGATATTAACTATAAATATATTAATATTCATGAAATTATCAATTCAAATTTGGTAATGTTATACAGCTATTATAAAGACAATATAACAGTTCACAAAATATTTTACGACAAAATGCCAAGCGTATACTGCATTCCCGGAAAAATAAATCAGGTATTTATGCATATTATAACAAACGCGATACAATCAATTAATAAACAAGGTGAAATTTTTATCGAAACAAGCTATAATTTACATAAAAACACTATATTTGTAAGCATTAAAGATACCGGTTCGGGAATAGCTAAAAATATTATAAACAGAATTTACGACCCATTTTTTACCACCAAAGAAGTAGGAAAAAATGTAGGTTTAGGATTAACAATTGCACACAATATTATAAATATGCACAAAGGAAAAATTGACTTTTTTACTGAAATTGGAAAAGGAACTGAATTTATTGTAACACTACCTGTTAACTTACAAAAAAATGATTAAGGAAACTATACTTTATCTCGACGACGAAATACTAAATCTTGAAGCTTTTGATGCTGTTTTTGAGAAAAAATACAACATCATAACCACAAAATCAGCATTTGATGCATTATCAATAATTGAAAAAAATCCGCTTATAAAAGTAATTATTTCCGATTACAGAATGCCTGAAATGACCGGATTAGATTTTTTCAAAACAATAGCAAACAGGTTTCCCGAAATAATTTGCATTTTGCTTACTGCTTACTCTGATATTGATATTACCCTACAGGCTATTAACCAAGGCGGAATATACAGATATATTTTAAAACCTTGGAATAAAGAAGAAATGCGGCTTGCAATTGACAACGCAATAGAAACCTATAATCTAAAACTTGTTAATAAAACGTTAATTAACAGCCTTAAAAACAAAAATGCGATTTTACTTGAAAGCGAAGAAAAGTATAAAAAACTGGTCGATAGCACAGTAGCGGGTTATCTGATTACACAAGGTAATAAAATAACATATTTCAATAAATCATTCTGCGAAATTTTGGAAATAGACAAAAATACACAAATCGAGAACGCAGATATTTATAATATTTTCAATACAGAAGATATTATCAACATCATTAACAAGTTAAAAACTAATTACGAATATTCATTTACACTTCAGAGCAATACAAAAAAAACAGTACTACTGAATTCTACAGAAATTGAAATTAATAAAGTTAAACACATTCAAACAACTTTATTTGATATTACTCAACTGCGAGAATCTCAAAATCAACTTATTGAAGCAAAACAAAAAATTGAACTGGCTGATAATCTTAAAACTGCATTTCTGGCAAATATCTCGCATGAAATTAGAACTCCGTTAAACGGAATTGTTGGATTCTCATCTTTAATTTGCGATTTAGATGTTACCAAAGAAGAAAAAAAAGAATATTACGAAATTATAAGGTCTAACAGTGAGTACCTTGTAAATACTATTAACGACGTAATAGAAATTTCAAAAGCCAATACAAATAGTCTTGATATTTTAATTGCTCCAACCAAAGTTATTGATATTATAAAAAATGTTGAATTTTCGTTTAAACACGAAATCATTTCTAAAAAGCTGAATTTTGAAATAAAGCAAAATAAATCAATAGATGTAGTACTTACAGATAATATTTTATTTAAAAAAATAATTTACAACCTTTTATCAAATGCTGTAAAATTTACAGAAAAGGGTGATATTGAAATTAATTATTATCTTACAGATAATGAGACAAATATTGAATTTTCAATTTCTGATACAGGCATTGGAATAGATAAGTCGCAATTTGATATTATTTTTGAAAATTTCAGACAATTAGATTTTTCGACAGCAAAAAAATACAAAGGTACGGGCTTGGGTTTAGCTCTGGTAAAAGCTTATGTTAATAAACTAAACGGCAAAATAAGAGTTGAATCAGAAGTTGAAAAAGGCTCAACGTTTTATTTTAAAATTCCTTATATAATTCCAGAAAATGAAGATATTACAAAAGTATATACAAAGAAAAACATTAAAAAAATTTTAATTGCCGACGACGAAGATGTAAACTTATTTTATCTCGAAACTGTACTACAAAAATCTAATATTAAAACATATAGAGCATCAAATGGAATAGATGCTGTTAAAATTTGTAAAGCTCATAAAGATATTGATTTGGTTTTAATGGACATAAAAATGCCTCATCTTGATGGAATTAAGGCATTACAGCAAATAAAGGAAATTAATAGTAAAATTCTTATAATTGCACTAACATCATATACCGAAGAAAAAAACAGAGTTTCGCTTCTAAATGTAGGTTTTGATTATTTTCTGGAAAAACCGGTAAACCGTATAGAACTTATTGATTTAATTAAACGATTATAACCATTTTATACTTTTTTCGAGCTGAATTCCTCTCGAACCTTTGAGTAGAATTGTTGAATTATTTATTTCATTTTCTGATAAATATTTTGCTAAATCATCAGATGTCATAAATATTATAAATTTATTACTTTGTACTTTCGAGAACTCATCTCCAACCAGAAAAACTTTTTCAAAATTATTGTTTTCAATAAGTTTCACTATTTTAAAATGTTCGTCAAACGAAACTTCACCTAATTCTCGCATTCCGCCAATTATCAATACTTTAGAATTAACATTTAATTCAGCAAAATTCTCTATAGAAGCCGCCATGCTTGTAGGATTTGCATTGTACATATCCAGAAATAATGTATTTTTATCGGTTTTCTTAATCTGAGACCTGTTATTCTGCGGAAAATAATTTTCAATTGCATTTTTTATATCATTTACCTCTATTCCAAAATATTGACCAATACAAACTGCCGCCATGTTATTTTCAAAATTATAACTTCCAAACAAATTTGTATTAACTGTTATTTCATTTTCATGATAAATAAACTTAAACCGCAACAATGGATTCGAATCAATAACTTCTCCTTTAACATTTACATCTGAACTTGTTCCATAACAATAAGTTCTGGAAGTTCCGATATTATTTTTCAGAATACTATTGTCAGAATTATAAAAAATTAAACCCTGTTTTTTTTCAAGAAATCTATACATTTCGGTTTTGGTTTTTATAACACCTTCAAACGAGCCAAAACCCTCTAAATGAGCTGAACCAATGTTTGTAATTAAACCAAAATCGGGTTCGGCAATTTTACATAGTTCATCAATTTCGCCAATATGATTAGCACCCATTTCTACAATTCCAAATTCGTCTTTTACACTCATTTTCAGCAAAGTAATCGGAACTCCAATATGGTTATTTAAGTTACCTGCTGTGGCAACCGTCTTAAATTTTTTTGATAAAACACAATTAACCAGTTCTTTTGTTGTAGTTTTTCCATTAGTTCCTGTAATTCCAATAATTGGAAAAGAAAGTTGTTTTCTGTGGTAATTTGCTAATTTCTGTAAGGTAGTCAATACATTATCAACCAAAATAAATTTATCATCAATTGCAAATTCTTTGTCATCAACAACCGAAAACATAGCACCGTCTTCAATTGCTTGTTTTGCAAACAAATTACCATTAAAGTTTTCACCTTTAAGAGCAAAGAACAACGAATTTAATTCAATTTTTCTACTATCGGTTACAATACCTGTCGATTTTAAAAATATATTGTGGAGTTCGGAAATTTGCATTTTTGTTTTCGTTTTTGATAAAATAATATCCTGCAAAAGTATTTTTTTTATCAAAAAAAAGAACAAAAAATAAATAAATTATTTATATTTGAATATCAAAAAAATAAAAAACATAACTTTAATCAATATATAAAAAATGAAAAAGAAGGCTGCAATTGGAATTGATATTGGAGGAACAAATATTGTTATTGGATTTGCTGATATTGACGGCAATACACTCGATAAAGTATCCTTTAAAACTGCTTCTTACGAAAAAGTAGAAGATTTTATAGTTAAAGTTTCTCAGGAAATTAATAATATGGTTTTGGATAATAATGATATGTACCAAATTATTGGAGTGGGAATTGGTGCTCCAAATGGCAATTATTATAAAGGAACCATTGAGTTTGCACCAAACTTACCATGGAAAGGTACAATCTACTTAGCAGAACTTATTGAATCTAAAGTTAATATGCCTGTAGTTTTAACTAACGATGCAAATGCTGCAGCAATTGGAGAAATGGTATATGGTGGTGCTAAAAACATGAAAGATTTTTTGGTAATTACTTTAGGAACAGGACTAGGAAGCGGATTTGTTGCAAATGGCGAACTAATTTACGGACACGATGGTTTTGCCGGCGAACTTGGACATATTATTGCTACCGATAATGGACGCGAATGTGGTTGTGGCAGAAAAGGTTGCCTTGAAACCTATGTATCTGCAACTGGAATTAAACGCACTGTTTTTGAATTTATGTCGGATTACAATTACAAATCAGACTTAAGAGATATGTCTTTTCACGAAGTAAATTCAAAAATTATTTACGAAAAAGCTCTTGAAGGTGACGAAGTTTGCATTAGAGCATTTGATTATACTGCAAATGTTTTAGGACGAAAACTTGCTGATGCAGTAGCAATTACAAGTCCTGAGGCAATATTTATATTTGGCGGTCTTGCAAAAGCAGGTGGATTAATTATTGATGCAACCAAAAAGTATATGGAAGAGAGTTTACTAGCTATTTTCAAAAATAAAATTAAGGTTCTTCCATCAGCATTAGACGAAAATAATGCCGCAATACTTGGTGCAGCAGCACTTGCTTTTCAAAATTTTAAGGAATAGAAAAAGTTTTTGTTCATGTATTTTACGCATTAGTTCTTTAAATTTTATAAACCACAAAATTCACATAGAACACAAAGGTAGAAGCCTATGTGTTTTTTGTGAAATTTGTGGTTAAATATATTATATTTATTTTCAGCGATACAAAATACAACGTAGTTTTGTAAATTTAGTATATTTTAAAAATTAACTAAAGCAGATTCTAATTAATTTCTGTTTAAAGCATTTAAATCTTCAAACGCAATTTTTAATCTTTCAACAACTGAAACTTCTCCTTCACGTGTCCACACTCTTGGGTCGTATTTCTTTTTATTTGGTTTATCATCTCCTTCAGGATTACCAATTTGACCTTGCAAATAAGCATGATTTTTTGCTTCGTATTTTCTAATACCATCCCAGAAAGCCCATTGAGTATCGGTATCAATATTCATTTTTATAACACCATAACTTACTGCTTCTCTGATTTCTTCGCGAGTAGATCCTGAACCTCCATGGAAAACAAAATTAACAGGTTTTTCGCCGGTTTTAAAATTTTCCTGAATATATTTCTGAGAATTATCAAGAATTTTAGGCGTAAGTTTAACATTTCCAGGTTTGTAAACACCATGTACATTTCCAAACGAAGCCGCAATTGTAAAATTAGGACTTACTTTTGAAAGTTCTTCGTAAGCATAAGCAACTTCTTTAGGCTGAGTATAAAGTTTTGCACTGTCAACATCAGAATTATCAACGCCATCTTCTTCGCCGCCGGTTACTCCCAGCTCAATTTCTAAAGTCATTCCCATTTTGCTCATTCTTTCGAGATATTTTTTGCAGATTTCGATATTTTCGTGTAATGGTTCTTCTGATAAATCAAGCATGTGCGAGCTGTACAATGGCTTTCCGTATTTTGCATAATTTTTTTCACTTGCGTCAAGCAAACCATCTATCCATGGAAGAAGTTTTTTTGCTGCATGGTCGGTATGTAAAATAACCGGAACTCCGTAAGCTTCAGCTAATACTTCAACATGTCTTGCAGCCGAAATTCCACCCAGAATTGATGCTTGTTGTTTGTCGTTTGGTAAACTTTTTCCTGCATAAAACTGTGCTCCTCCGTTTGATAATTGAATAACTACTGGAGAATTTACAGCTTTTGCTGCTTCTAAAACTGCATTAAGTGAATGAGAACCAATAATGTTTACTGCTGGTAATGCAAAATTATTTGCTTTTGCAATTCTAAAAACTTCCTGAACATCTTTACCGAAAATTAATCCGGGTTTTACTTTATCAAATATTTTTTCGCTCATATTATTATATATTTAAAATTTTATTTATGATTAAAATAATTTTTGCTGAAATTAACAAATAGTTTTAGTTTTATCAAATTATCAATAGCATAAAAAAGGAGAAACTTGAAAATCAAAACCTTAAAATATTTAAATTTACATTGTGATTAAAATAAAATGCTAATAATTATAATTTACTTTAATTAAAATATTGAATCTAAGTGAACTCTGTTGCACTATGGTCAGTAATTAAAAAAATGACCTACATTTTTATTATAAAATTCAAATTATTTTCAGATACGAATGTAAAAATTAAAATTGAAAAATGCAATTTTCAATATATAACTATTCAATTTTTATTTTCATCTAATTTTGTTTTTTAAAACTATTTTACCAAAACAATAATGTTTTTTATATGTAACAACAAGAAAAATAAATTTCCTAATTTAACCATAAATAACACATTTTTTTTCAATGTTTTAAACGAAACTATTTTACTAAGATATGAAATAAATAATACTTATTTCTTTTTAAAGAATTTTCGCGAATTTCTTTTCTTCTTAAAAGATTTAACATTCCATACTGGGCTTTCGCCTAATTCTTCAGGAACATTGAGTTTATATATTTGTTTTTCAATCAATTTTTCAATTTGATGTAACTTATACATATCATCTTCGCTAACTAAAGTTAGTGCAACACCCGTAGCGTCTGCTCTAGCTGTACGTCCAATTCTGTGTACATAATCTTCTGCATCATAAGGAACATCATAATTAATAATAAGGTTAATATCTTTTATATCAATTCCTCTGCTTAAAACATCAGTTGCAACTAATATTCTTATTTTCTTTGCTCTGAATCGTTGCAAAACATCTTCTCTTTCTGATTGTTCCAAGTCGGAAGATATTCCTTCTACAACTTGTTTTTTTGTACTTAATGATTTTACAATATCTTGTATTTTACGTTTAGTTGAGCTAAAAATAAGTATGCTGTCAAAATCAGGTTTGTCGGCAATCAATAAGTTAATCAATTTTGATTTTTGATTTTCATGTACCAGATATGCAGCTTGTAAAACACCTTCGGCAGGTTTTGAAAGTGCAATATTTATTTCCGCAGGGTTGTTTAACAGTTCTTTTGCCAAAGTACGAATCTTTGGAGGCATTGTTGCACTAAACATCAATGTCTGAATATCTTTAGGCAAATATGTAGATATTCTTTTTATATCATCATAAAACCCCATATCTAACATTCTATCAGCTTCGTCAAGGATTAAATATTTTAGGTTTTCAAATTTTACAAATCCTAAATCGAGATGCGAAATTAGTTTGCCGGGTGTTGCGATAATTATTTGACCTCCTGTTGATAATGCTCGTTTTTGATATTCCCAGTCAACTCCATCTCCGCCACCATAAACAGGAAAAGAATTTATCGACAAAAAATAAGAAAACCCCTGAATTTCTTTATCTATCTGAACTGCCAATTCTCGTGTCGGAACTATTATTAATGTGCTGGTATCTGTTTGCTGCAATTCATATATTTTTTGTAAAATAGGTAAAGTATATGCTGCCGTTTTTCCTGTACCTGTTTGTGCACAAGCAATTAAATCTTTTCCCTGTAAAATTAAGGGTATTGTTTGAACCTGTATTGGTGTAGCATTTTCGAAGCCCATATATGATAGTGCTTCTAATAACTTTTCACAAAAGTTAAATTCTTCAAATTTCATAAAATATTTTTGATAACTAAGGCACAAATATACATCTTTTTAAGATTCATTTTACAAAAATCGAAGAAATATCGTTTTCCAAATAATTGTAATTGCTAAAAGGAAGTAAACAAATATTTCAAGTTTCTGATTTTAAGTATTATAAAAATAGTCTGTAAGTAAATATGACTGATTTACCGATTTGTGAATTTGAAAATGTGAAAATAATTTATGTTCTATTCCCTAATACTGTGGTAACAATTTAACAAAGAAAATGTCATCGCTTTGCGAACTTGCTTAAATTGAAAGTATTAAGTTAATTAAACTTCAAATGTTCTTTGTATTTACGCTGCTATTTCGTTAACTTTAGTATTTCAATTAAAGCAAGATTTACTCCTAAAGTCGTGAAAAAGTTCTCCTTAATGACATTCAGATAGAGTTTAAACTTACCACAGTATTTGGGAAAAGGATGATAATTTATTAAATTTCAATTATTTAGATTTTCTAAAAACCAAATGATTCAAACAATTTAGTACATACTTAAAAAACTTTGTCAAAGCTATGTAACTTTAACAAAGTTTTTTAATTTACATAAAATCATAATTTTACTGCTTTAAAAATTTTTGAGATAGTAAGTTTCCACTGTCGTTTACTACAACAGTATAAATTCCTGATGAAAAATCGGATATATAAATAGGTTCTCCAAATTCATAGTTTTCAGATTCATAAATCAATTTACCTGATAAATCAAATATTTGTAAGTATGCCGATTTTAAATTACTGTTTATTCCTATATAAATTTTTTCGTAAGATGGATTTGGATATATTGCTAAAATACTTTCTTTGTCGTTTTCAAAATCAATAAAATTTGATAATTCTTTATTTTCAGAACTTTTATCATTATTAAAATTTACTGTACCCGAATGCAAAATTGTTCCAACTAATTTAATATCATCAATTCTAATCTGACAGGTAGTTGTAGGTTGCAAAAATCTAATTCTCAAATTAGATGTGGCTGGAATTGTACCAGTTGCCGTTTTCAGCGACCATGCACTTGTAGAAACGCTTACTAATAATGGATTGTATGTTATTCCATCTGAACTAACATCAACATTTACTGCATTTCCAATAATATTTGTGTACATCCCGAAAGATAAACTCAAATTGGTATAGCCTAATGTATTTATACCATCTATTAAAAAATGTTTTCCTATTGTAGTGGTTAGATAAACATTAGCCAAACCACTTGCTCCTGTATATCCACCTGAAGCACTGGTATTACGAATATCGCCAGTTCCAGACATGGTAAATTGGTCGTTGTCAAAACCATTTGCTGTTTCATGATTAGAAATTGTTGTTGTTGCCGAAACATTTCCAACAGTTTCTGAAAAAATAACAACTGAACCTGTTAGTGCAGTTACTGTTACTGTACAAACATTTGAAATAAATCCTCCATCAATGCTAGTGGCTGTAATATTTGCAGTTCCTTGAGATACTGCAGTTACAACTCCGGCTGAATTAACTGTTGCAATACTTGGCGAAGAAGAAACCCATGTAACACTGTTATTAGTAGCATCTACCGGAAATATGGTTTTAACCAAGACAGATGTTTGTCCTACATTTAAATTTAAACTTGACGGAGAAATTGAAACACTTGTAACCGGTACTGTTTGCATTGATTTAGTTCCAATTAAAGTAATGTCATCAATTCTTATATATGCAGATGTTCCGGTTTGTGTAAATCTAATTCTTAAATTAGAAGTTGCAGGTATTGAGCCTGTTGTTGTTTTTAATGTCCAAGTTGCAGATGTTGAATTACTGACTGCTAATGGAATATAATTTGTACCATCAGAACTAACCTCAACATTAGCAGCATAACCTATTAAATTAGTGTACATTCCAAACGAAAGATTTAAATCAGTATATCCTGTTGTATTAATACCTTCTATCTGAAAATATTTTCCTATTGCTGTTGTTAAATAAACATTTGCCAAACCACTTGCTCCTGAATATCCGCTTGAAGCTCCGGTGATTCTTACATCTCCAGTTCCAGACATTGTAAAATTGTCATTATCAAAACCATTTGATGTTTCGTGAGTTGTAATTAAGGTAGTTGCTGTTACATTTCCTACTGATTCATAAAAAATAACTTCAGGAACAGGAATATTAATTACTGTAACGTTACAAGTATTTGAAACAATTCCACCAACGGTAGAAGTTGCTGTAATATATGTAGTTCCTGCCGAAACTGCTGTAACTGTTCCAGATGAGTTTACGGTTGCAACTGAAGGTGATGACGAATTCCATGTAACTGTTTTATTAGTTGCATTATCAGGCAATACGGTCTCAAGCAAACTTCCTGTCTGCCCAACATATAAACTTAGAGACAAAGGATTTACAGAAATACTTGTTACAGGAATTGTAAAATTTACAATTACCCCGTTTGAAGTTTTTACTGTTGAATATAAACCAGCCTGATTTAGTGCTTTTATAGATACATAATAAGTTGTGCCATTCACAAGAGTTAAACCAGATTTTGTTACACTCAAAGCATTCCCTACATTTGTCCATGTTAGAATATTTGTTCCTCCTACTGTTGTACCTATTGCATAATAATATCCTGTTATTGTATTATTTATGTCTGAAGTTGCTGTCCAGTTTGCAGATATTTCAGTTAAACTTGATTGTACTGCTATATCTGTTCCGATACCATCGTTTACACTTGAAACCGCATAAGGTCCCCAGTAATCGACATTTAAAGTTGAACTTGCCTCTGCCGAAATATTATTTGCAATATCAGTAACTAATGAAACTATTTTTCCAGAAGGTGTCGTTGAATTAGTATTCTGATATCTAACATCATAAGCCGTTCCATTTCCAACTGTAACACTTGTGGTTGAAGCTGTTCTTGATTTAAAAACTCTAAAATCATCAAATTCTGCCAAACATTCTCCTGTCCTTAAAGACACATGACTACCTACAGTTAATGGAGTAGCATCAGTCCATTTTCCAATAAGGATATTATTCTGAAAAACATTAATATCACCCAATGCAGAATTTAAAATTATTTTGTAATCATATTGTAAACCAGCTATTATTGTACAAGGAAATTCAGCCATTAAATTCATAACATTTGCTGTATATTCATAAATCTGAGCAATATTTCCATCTGCACGAAAATAAACCAGATATGAATTACCTCTGTTTGATTGAGTTGCATCACTGCAAAAGAAATGCAATCCAGCACGTTTGTTAGTTCCTGTTCCTGAAATCTTCATTTTCCAGTTATACATATATGTATTTCCGGATACTTGATTTAGAGCAGAATATAAATTTGTATTTGAATTAATTTCATCACTTTGTTGCAAAACACCATTATAAACCAGCCAGTTTCCGGTAATATTTGTCCAGTCTGAATTAATTACACCTGAAAAATTATCATTAAAAAATCCATTGTTTTTGTTTGCTCTCCATTCAGTTCCATTATAATCAGTTACCTGATAAAAACGATATTTAAGTCCACTACCTCCTGTATTATCAGCATCAGTAAAATTTGCAGTAAAAGTTGTAGTTTTCCAACCCGGATTGGCAACTGAAGTTGTAGGTGAAGTTATATCTGATGAACTGACTGTAACGCCATTAGATGTTTTTACATTAGAATATAAACCTGCTGAATTTAATGCTTTTACAGAAACATAATAGGTAATATTATTTATTAATGTTAAACCTGATTTTGTTACAGTTAGAGATGTACCGTTACTTGTCCAGGTTAAAATATCTGTTCCACCTATAGTAGTTCCAATTGCATAATAATAAGCTATAACAATGTTGTTTGCATCATTAGTTGCAGTCCAGTTTGCTGAAATTGAAGTTGAATTTGACTGAACAGAAATATCTGAACCAGTACCATCATTTACAACTGAAACAGCATTTGGACCCGCAAAATCGACATTTACTGCAACAGAACTTTCGGTAGAAATATTTTTTGCAACATCAGTTACAATAGAACAAATTTTTCCTGCGGAAGCTGCAGAAGTATTATTTTGAAAACGAATATCGTTTGTAATTGCTGTTCCTACAGAAATTGAAGCTGTTGCGGTTCTTGATTTAAAAATTTTAAAATCATCGTATTCAACCTGACAGTTTCCGGTACGTAAAGAAACCTGATTTCCGACTGTTAAAGGTGTAGCGTCTGTCCACGAACCAACAAATTTATTATTCTGATAAACATTAATTTCACCTGTTGAAGAATTGAGAACCACTTTGTAATCATATAGAGTTCCTGCGGTTACAGTACAAGGAGCTTCAACTCTCAGATACATAGTATTGGCAGTATATTCATATATCTGAACAGTATTTCCATCGGCTCGGAAATAAACCATATACGAATTATTTCTATTTGATTGACTTGCATCATCACAGAAAAAATGTAATCCCGCTCGACGATTAGTACCAGTTCCCGAAATTTTCATTTTCCAATTATACAAATAAATATTACCCGATATTTGATTAACAGATGTATATAAATTTGAATTTGAATTTGCTTCATCACTTTGCAGTAAAACTCCATTTGTAATTGCCCAGTTTCCGGCAGCACTTGTCCAGTCAGTATTTATTGTTGAATTAAAATTATCATTGAAAAATCCATTATTTTTATTTGCTCTCCATTCGGTTCCATTATAATCAGTTACCTGATAAAACTTATATTTCAGACCACTACCTCCGGTTTCATCAGTATCTGTAAAATTTGCAGTAAAATTTGTTGTTTTCCAACCCTGATTAGTAATATTTGTTGTTGGTGCTACAATATCTACCTGTGAGCAATCGTCTATAACATTCTGAACATTAGTCCTTATAGTTGGTAGCAATGTGTAAAGTGTGTTTCCCGGACATGATGTTCCTCCAACGTTAACGTCCTTATGACCACAAATTCTTGGTTTGCTTACGGTTCCACCGCTTTGAAGTAGAATATTTGCTGAACTTGTAGGGGATAATCCTTTATTATTATACCACCAACCCAAAAAGGCATATAACTTATTCAACTGGTCTGTTGTAGGTAAAGTTACATCTGCATTACCGAGAAAATTAATACCTAATGAAGACGAATTTGAATCTCCAGCATGTGAACCACGAACATCAGAATAAGGAGCGTTTGCATTTTTGCGTCCTTGAAACAAGTTTCCGTATTTGTCAATTAAATAATTGTAACCAATATCAGCCCAGCCTAAAGTATTTACATGATAATTCCAGTATGAACGCACAACCGCATAACCATCAGTATATGTATCGGGAGAAGCTCCATGATGAATTACAGTATGCGTTGCATTTATGGTTGTAGGTGTGTATGTTGCATTTGTGCATGCTGTATATGTTCCGCACCAGTCTTCTCTAGGAATAATTGCCGGAAGTTGCGGGCAACTTTTTGAAGTTGAAACCGGATTCATGTTTTTAGCATGGCTTGGGTCAATATCATTACTCAAATTCATAAAATCAATTCTGATTTCTGAAATTTCTACGTTCTCAGGAGGAGTTAATGTTATAAGTAATTCCTGACGAGATTGTTCATCATATCCAAAAAGTAAATCTGTCCAATAATAATCTGTTTCGGTATCAGATGGTTTCAGATAGCCTTCAGATTGTTCAAAAATTCCCCATTTTTTATCTGCTTCGTCTTTTACAGATGGATTTTTTACAATTTTATATTGGACTTTAAAACTGTTTGCTGCAATATCATTTTGGTTTGATTTCCAACCTAAACCAAAACAAGTAAAACCGGTTGTACTTGACATTTTTATAACATAGCTTCCATCTATTTTAGTTAGTAATTCTGTATCCCAAATCATTACAGTTGAAGGAATACCACGTTTTGCAGTTTCGTCTGTTACTAAAGTTGGACTGGTATTACTAAGTGTTTTTACATCAATTTGATTTAACTTTTGTGAAAATAATAAATTGGAAATAAGTAAAAATGAAATGAGGAGTATGTTTGTTTTTTTCATCTAATAATAATTTAGGATAAACAAAAAGGATTACGAAGTTAATTAAATTTCAAAAAAAATCAAAATATTTAAAATATTGTTTGTGATATAATAAAGTTACATTTATATTTTATAATTGTTTGTAAAAAACTGATATACAAAAGTCAATATCCCAAAATAATTGTTACATATTTTTATTTATTTCAAATATTTTATTTATATATTTTAATTTCAGTTATTTAATTAAAATACTACAGAATTTTATATCTTTTATAAAATAGTATTGAAATGCTTTTAAGTAGGTATATAAAGCGGTTTATTGTATGGATACAACCATTTAATTAAAATTAAATTATTATAAAATAATTTATTTACATTAAAACTTTTACAAGTCTTTCAGTTAATAAAAATTTATGAAACATTATAACTCCTTATTACAAACTAATGTCATGTCAAACATTAATTGTCGCTCAAATTTCATGTGAAAACACCTGAAATGTGTTGTGATTGATGCACTTGTAAGGTGTTTTCACAGGACAACTTTAGCTTGACATAACACTACTTGTAAAATAGATTATTTGTATTTTTTATAATATCAGTAAAGAAAAAAAATAATACATCTCGTATTTTAATTAATTTTTATTACGAATAAAAGGTAAAATTACTCGATTTTAAGTTTTAATGAGTTTATTATTAATTCAGATTTTTTTATTTAATAAATTTTTTGTAATTTTATTTAAATTTATAATTAACTACCAATGAATTCAAAAGGTATAGTTTTTATTGTTGACGATAATCACACAGTACTGTCGTTTATTAGTAGTTTACTATGCGAAGAAGGTTATACAACTTATACATCTGAAACAGGGGAACAAGCCTTAATTTTAATAGAGCAGCAAAAACCAGATTTAATACTTTTGGATATCAGACTATCTGGAATTGATGGTTTTGAGGTTTGTAAGCAAATTAAAGCCAATGTTAATCTTAAACAAATTCCTGTAATATTTCTAACTGCAGCAACCGAATTGAATGATAAAATTGAAGGTTTAAAGCTTGGTGCTGTTGATTATATATGCAAACCATTTCAAAAAGAAGAACTTATAGCTAGAGTAAATACTCATATTAATTTTTATCTGCTTACACAACAATTTCAAAATCAAGCTATTGAAATTTCAGAGAGTAAAATTATACAGAAAATGAATATCAATTTAAAGACTGCTAATGCAAAACTTGGAGAATTAACAAAAACATTAGAGCTTAGTAATAAAACTCTTAGAATTTCAAGTTCATATAATCGTAGTCTTATAGAGGCAAGCATAGACCCATTAGTTACAATAGGCGAAGATGGTAAAATTACTGATGTAAATAATGCAACAGAGATAGTTACAGGGGTAAATCGAGTCGAACTTATTGGTACAGATTTTTCGCAATATTTTACCGAACCCGAAAAAGCAAGAATAGGCTACGAAAAAGTTTTCCGCAACGAAAAAGTTCTTGATTACCCTCTCGAATTGCAGCATCGCGATGGAAGTTCAATATCAGTACTTTATAATGCATCTGTTTATCGTGATGAAAATGGTAAAATAGTTGGAGTTTTTGCTGCAGCAAGAGATATTACCAAACTTAAAGAAGCTGAAGATAAATTACTTAAATTAAACAAACAACTAAATGAACTTGTTTCGACAAAGGATAAACTTTTTTCGATAATTGCTCACGATTTAAAAAGTCCATTTAATAGCATTCTTGGTTTTTCAGACTTGCTAATTACCAACTTGCGAAAATATAATTTTGAAAAATCTGAAAGTTTTCTTAGAAATATTAATTCATCTGCTAAATGTACACTTAATTTACTGGATAACTTACTGAATTGGGCAAAATCTCAGACCGGACAAATTGGGTTTAATCCTGAGAAACTTAGTTTAATGAATATTATTAACGATATTTTGTTGGTTTTGAATCCTTCTGCAAAAATTAAAAATATTTCATTAAACAATATCATTATAGAAGATATTGAAATACTGGCTGATAAAAATATGCTTCAAACAATATTCCGAAATTTAATATCAAATTCTATAAAATTTACAAATACAAATGGTACTATAAATATTTATACTATAAAAAAATATAATTTTATTGAAATAAGTGTTGCTGATAATGGAATAGGAATTAGTGAAGAAATAAAAGAAAAACTTTTTAGAATAGAATCAAGTTTTACTACAAAAGGTACTGCTGAAGAAAAAGGAACAGGCTTAGGTCTAATTCTTTGTAGAGAATTCGTTGAAATGCATAAAGGACAAATATGGGTTGAAAGCGAATTAGGTTCGGGTAGTGAATTTAAATTCACAATTCCAATTAATCCTGTTTAAAAAATAATCAATATTTAGCTAATTTTTAATCACTTAGTTCACAAAAAACTCAAAAGTTTAAATTTTTAAAATAATAAAGTAATTCTGTTTTATAATTTCTTTTTTTTAGATTTGGAAAAAATTTCAAAAGTATTAAAAGTGAAATGAAGTTTTATTACTATAAAAACTATCTTAAAAATACCCATTGCTGCGAATTAGATTGCTGAGGACTAAAAGAATAGCCTTCAATATCAAAAGCTTTTATATGCTCAACGTTTTCAATATTATTTTTTATAATATATCTTGTCATCAATCCTCTTGCTTTTTTTGCATAAAAACTTAAAACTCTGTAAACTCCATTTGTTTGTTGTTTAAAAACAGGCGTGATAATTTTTGCATTAATATTAATTTCTTTAATTGCTTTGAAATATTCGTTAGAACACAAATTAACAAGGTGTTTACATTTATTTTTAATAATCTCTTTATTAATTTCTTCGGTAATAATATTTCCCCAGTACTCGTATAAATTTTTTCCTTTACTGGTATTTAATTTTGTTCCCATTTCCAAACGGTAAGGTTGAATTAAATCTAAAGGTCTAATAACTCCGTACAAACCAGAAAGTATTCTCAATTTTTGCTGTGCCGTTTTAATTTCTTCATTTGTAAAATCACTTGGATTTAAACCTGTATATACTTCTCCGTTAAAAGCATAAACTGCAGGTTTTGAATTATTTAACGTAAACGGAATTTTCCACATCAAAAAACGTTCGAGGTTTTGTTCGGCTAGTCCATAACTTATATTCATAAGTTTAGTCAATTCGTTTATAGAACATTCTCTCAATTTTTCGATAAGTTCTGTCGAATAATTTAATAATGTAGGTATACTATAATCGTTTACAGTGATATTTTTATCAAAATCCAGTTTTTTTGAAGGAGAAATAACTATTAACATAATTAATATTTTAGTCAATATTTACAAAAAAATTACCGACTGAAATATATCAAATCTCAAGCCAAAAAGAAGTTTGAAAATAAGAATGAATTCTAATTTTAAAACATACCTTCTTCTTCGTTAGTTTTTGATAAATGTTTACCTAGTGAGAATTTTCCAATTCTGTAACAAACAAATAATGAAAAAATAAAGTGAGAATTAGGATAGTAATTTGTATTTGGGTCGCTAGCCATTATTTCCATTTCGAACAAATATACTGATGCTGAAATACCCAAATCCAGCGAATTGAGTAAATATTCGTTTTTCCCGTGTTCAAATCCAATGCCTATATTAATAAATGCTCCCGGATTAATTTTAATTTCAGATAAACCCTTAGAAAAAGGAGCTTTACCAATTATTAATCCGGGTTGGTGGCTAGGTAAATATTTTTCTGTAATTTTTGTTGTATCATCAACTTTTATATCATAATATATTGGTTTTAAAAAACCTATAGCAGGTCCAGCGTAACCGTAAATTCTTACTTCTACACTACCTTCGTCTGATTTCTGAAAAATTTGTTTTTGAATTCCGTATCCAAATCTCAAATCGGCACAAGAATTTAATTTACCATAAACAAAATTATTTGTCGAACTAGGATAAACATTTGTTTGTTTATACTCTTTTTCGTGTTTAATTATATTAAAATTATAATAAAATATCCTAGTTTTATGTATATTTATATAAGTACCTTTTCTAAAATCAAATCCATAACCATTTGTATTTAAGGCAACACCTATTGATTTTTCATTTCTGTAGGCTAATTTTTCGTCATCTGAAATTTCGCCTTGAGAATATACATTTAGTATTATATTCAGTATTAAAAAGCTGGTTATTAATATTTTCAATTTCATATTTAAATTATTTAAAACCCAAATTTACAAATAAAAAATCTTAAAATCTTTGTGTTTTTTAGATTTTTTATTATATCCAAAATATGTTTTTTAATATTGGATGTAAGCTCAAAAAACATAAAATAAAAATCACACATAGTCGCAAAGTGGCAAAATACTTATTATAAAAGAGTTAATTTTTTCAATTTTTCGATTTTGCGTGAATAATAGATTTAGGAGTAGATACCAAATTGGATTTACTTTTTAATTCCAGGGTAAGTAAAAAATTGAAAAACTTCATCTATATATTTATAAATGAAGTTTTACATATTTTTATGAAAAAAAATTTTCTTAATTAATATTACTTGGTATTTCGGTATTTACTTGAGACCTATATGCAGGGCAAGGTGGTTTAGACGACCTGCAAGATATTGCCAATACGGCAATTGTACAGATAAAAACTAAAGCGATAATTATTTTTTTCATTTTCTTAAATTTTTTAGGTAATAATTTTTTTTACAAATGTACAAAAACTTGTTTAAAGGTTAATCAATTTCTTTGTTTTTTATAACGTTATTTTTGCACCTAAATTATATTTTTATTGGCAAAATAGTGTAAATCTATTTTTTTGTGTACATTTTTTGTATTAAATGGTCGTACTTCTGTGTAACATATTTTCTTTTAATTTTTAAAGTTGGTGATAATTCTCCAGTACCGGGTGTCCATTCATCACAAATTAGTTTAAAAACTTTAACTTGTTCAACGCTACCAACTTCTTTATTATAGTGCATAATTTCTTTTTTTATCACATCAATAACTTTTTGATTTTCTACAAGTTCGTCATTAGTTCTAAATTCAATGTGATTTTCAGATGCCCAATTGTGAAGGTATTCTAAATTTGGCGAAATTATTGCTCCCGGAAATTTTTCGTTTTCACCAACAACCATAGCCTGTTCTATAAAAAAAGATTGTTTCAAAATATTTTCAATTACCTGTGGTGCAATATACTTACCAGTCGAAAGTTTGAAAATTTCTTTTTTACGGTCTGTAATTTTTAGAAATTTTTCTTCGTCTAATAATCCAACATCACCTGTGTGAAACCAGCCTTCTTCGTCAATTACTTCTTTTGTAAGTTCTGGATTTTTGTAATATCCCAGCATCAAATTTGGACCTCTAAAAAGGATTTCACCATCTTCAGCAATTTTAATTTCCTGTTCATCTCCAATAGCCTGACCTACATAACCAATTTTTATTCCGGGCCAATTCTGTCTGTTAAACGCAATAATGGGTGCTGTTTCGGTAAGTCCGTAACCTTCTCTAACCGGAATTCCGGCTGCCCAGAAAACAGTTGCCAAACTTGGCTGCAATGCCGCTCCGCCGGCAATTACAAATTTAACATTTCCGCCTAAAGCCTTTCTCCATTGACTGAATATAAGCTGATTAGCTAAAGCCAGTTTTGCTTTATAAACCGGACTTTTTCCTGTAAATTCAAATTGGTGAGCTAAATCAACAGCCCAGAAAAATAAATTTTTCTTATATCCGGTAAGTTGTTTTCCTTTAGAAATAATTTTGTCGTAAACTCTTTCTAACAAACGTGGTACGGTTGTAAATACATGAGGTTTAACTTCTTTTATATTTTCTGCAACAGTTTCAAATCCCTGAGCATAATAAATGCTTGTTCCAAGATACTGAAAAGAGTAATTTACAATACGTTCCAAAACATGGCATAAAGGCAAAAAACTCAAAGCTATATGAGTTTCGTTGATATCTACTATTTCTTTAATTTTTCTAGATTGATATAAAAAATTATCATGAGTAAGCATTACACCTTTTGAAGTTCCGGTTGTTCCTGATGTATAAATAATTGTACATAAATCGGTTGGTTTTATTCCGTCTTTTATATTTTGTAGTTTTTGTTTTATTTCAAAACTTTCAGCTTTTTTTCCTGCTTCAACAATCTCTTTCCAGTTTTTAATTCCTTCAACGTCATCAATTACATATACTTCTTTAATATTCTGTATTTTATCAGCAATTGGTTTTAATTTTTTGTATAAAAATTTATCCGATAATATCAAAATTTTTGCGTCACTGTGCTCAAAAATATATTCAAATTCGTCAAAGCTTAAAGTTGGATAAACAGGTACATGTATTAATCCTGCCTGATTCATTCCCATATCTATAAAATTCCATTCGGGTCGATTATTTGATACTGTAATTATCTTATCTCCTGATTGGTAACCTAAAGAAAGTAGTCCATAACTAAAGTAATTTGCATACTCGGTATATGTTTTTGCATTGTATTTTACCCATTGCGAATTTTCTTTTGCTGCTAACATATCATCTTTACTGGCATACAATTGATTAATTCTATCGAGTAAATCAAAAATTCTGGTTGGTTCCATGTTTTAATTAGATTACTTATTAATATTTTTCGACCTTAAAATTATATTTTTGAAAATTAAAAAGCAAATATTTTGAAAAAAAGTTAGTTAACTATATATATTTTTTCGACTTTGCTTTTTTATTATAGTGTTTATTAATTATTTTGAAAATTTTTTATTATTTTTAAAAATTGTTAAAAAAATAAATTATGCAAAAAATATTGAAATTATGGGAAGAAAAACCTCTCTTACTGATTTTTTGGATTGCATTCTTGATGCGAATATTTTCTTCTGTTTTTTCGCAGGGCTTTTTGTGGGAAGATATTTCTGAATATATTGAAATTGCGAAGAATACATTTAATGGATTTGATAAATACAATATTTTTCCCCATCACCAAAATATTCCGGTAGCAGGTGATAGAAATTTATTTGTTGTTCTGTTCCATTATCTTGTTTTTGAACTAATTAGCTTTATTAAAATTACTGATGCTAAAGCAATTTTACTCTTTTTTAAAATTCTTTATTCTTTAGTTTCTTTAGTTACGGTTTATTATAGTTACTTGTTTTCAAAATCGTTAACCGAAAAAAAAATTGCCAAATATGTAAGTCTGGTTATAGCTGTTTTTTGGTTAATTCCGTTTTTAAGCAGTAAAACATTTTCATTTACGTTAAGTCTTCCTTTCTTATTTTCAGGCTTGTACTTTTTCTCAAAATTCAAAAAATCTTTACAATCAATACATTATTTGATAGCCGGAATTTCCTTTGGATTATCTGCAGCTTTTAATTTCTCAATCATTTTCTTTTTACTTCCTTTTGGATTAATTTTCGTATTTAAAAATAATTTAATAAATTCAATTCACATTATATTAGGTTTTATTGTCAGCTTTTTTTTAACATCAGGGCTAACAGATTTTGTTATTTGGGGACAACCTTTTATATTTTTTTTCAACTACGTTATTAATACTATAACAATTTTCAATTTTAACAATAATCAGCTTTCTACTTCATTTTTATACTTGATTTTAAGTAGTTTTGGCATATTTTTAATTTTCATTATAGTAGGAATTTATAATAGTTTTAGGCAATATTACATTTACATAATTCCTCTTTTGTTGTATTTTTTGTTTTTGAATTTTCCTGCAAAAGATATAAACTATAACTCATTGTTATTAACACCTTTATTTGTTGTTTTTGGAATTATCGGATTTTGGAAATTTATTGAAAAAAGTAATTCAATTTTTTTAAAAAAATCATTAAAATGGATTTATATTTCGGGAATAGTATTAAACTTTTCGTTGTTTATATTTTTTTCGACAACATATTATAATAAAGCTTTTTCTGAAGCATGTTACTACATTGGAAATAATATTGATAATGAAGATAATATTTTGATTATTAGTAATTATACTAATGACTATCCTGATTTTTTCTACAATAAAAAAATAAATAAATATTTGTATGTTTCTGAAACCGAAAATCAGAATTTGAAATATTCGAGCGAAAAAATTAATAATAATACTCGGCTTATTTACTCATTACAATATTTTAATGATATAAAAATTGATGTTAAGTATATAATAATTATTGGTAATGAAATGAATAAAGAAAATTTCGATTTAATAAAAAAATATTTCCCTCTTTCTGTATTAGATAAAGACTTTAAATCTAAATATATAGATAAAATTTTAAATAATTCGGCAAAATATAAACCCGAAATATATGTTTATTTAAACGAATGATTCAGATATTTTAAATGCTAAATTTGCAAGTTTTAATTCTTAAAGGAAATATTCATATAATAATCTTTACGCATTTTATCCATCAGAATAAAAATAAAGACTGATGGATAAAACGCTATAAAAGTTACAAGTAAACAGTCACTTTTATTTGTATATTTTATTCGTTGCACTTGTCAGGTGTTTTCACCTGACAATTAGCATTATAGTTGCTCAGAAAGTTTATATAAAACCTACAAATAAATCAGAACCACTACTTATTTTATTTAACCAACTCTAATTCATCTATTAAGTGACTTGCTCCGGCAAATTTATCTACAATAAAAAGTGCATACCGAATATCTAAAGTTATGTTCCGACATTGGTCGGGGTCGTACATAATATCGCTCATTGTACTTTCCCAAGCTCTGTCGAAATTTATTCCAATTAATTGTCCGTCTGCATTTATAACCGGACTTCCGGAATTTCCTCCGGTTGTGTGATTAGTGCCAATAAATGCAACGTGCATTTTTCCGTCAGCATCTGCATATTGTCCATAATCACTTGATTTGTAAAGTTCTAACAGTTTATCAGGTACATCATAATCGTAAATTTCAGGGTTATCTTTTTCAATTATTCCATCAAGAGTTGTAAAAAAGTTGTAAAACACACCGTCATTTGGTTTATAACTAGCAACTTTCCCGTATGTTACTCTTAAAGTGAAATTTGCATCAGGATAAAATACTTTATCCGACTCCATTTCGAGTTGAGCTTTCATGTAAATGCGGTTTAATTTATCAAGTTTTAATTGCAATTCGTCTAGTTTTGGATAAACCTGAAGTCCGTACAAATTATAAAAACTTGCATAAAATAGATATAAAGGGTCAGAATTTAATATATTATTTGATGATAAAAGATATTCTGATTTAAAAGTTTCATAATCTGTATCTAAAAAACTACCAATAAAACTACCGAAAATTTTAAAGGAAGATCCATTTTCAATTTTCAGAATATTTAAAGCTGAATAATTATTAAGAAATGCAAACAATCTTTCTTTATCTACATATAGAGAATTATCGTAAATATAATCGGCATAAGCCTGAAAATCATTAGCAAATTTTGTTTCAATATCATCAAAAATTAATGGTAAAAAACTTTTATCCATATTTTGATATGTAAGTTCAATCATTTTTTTGAATATTTTTTTATCGACTTCTTTATCATAATCTTCATAAAATGTTTCGGCTGAAGTTTTGGTTTTTAATATTATAGCATCAATTTCTTCAATTGTTTTATCTGCCGAAATTTCGGCAATTTTTGAAATAACCGAACGTGCGTTTTTTATTGGGTCTAAATTGTAACAGGATTCAGAAAAATAGATATATGCTTTTTCATATTGAGCTAATTCTGTATAAATTTTTTCGTAGTCGGATAAAACGTTGCCATATTTTTCTTTAAGCTCTGGTGTTGAATTTACCCACGTTTCAAATCTCTCTTCATATTC
>Ga0316608_1000221_pt1 | contig 29853 bp, 27 predicted proteins | sample MIS2016152B_MG_FD_207673 | JGI IMG/M metagenome (GOLD analysis project Ga0316608, IMG submission 207673) | Microbial mat bacterial communities from Middle Island sinkhole, Lake Huron, Michigan, United States - MIS.2016.152B | ecosystem: Environmental > Aquatic > Freshwater > Lake > Sediment...
GTGGAACATTTTATGTTTCTGATTATCAATTCATTAAACCAAATCAAAAACACTATAACGAATTGATTGTCAATTAATTAAAACATAACAATTATTTAACATACTTATATCGAACTCACGTTAATTAATAATGAACAATGAATAATTCTTCTACTTCGTTATAATTAGATGTTTGTAAAACCATTTGGTCTATATTATTTATTTTTTTTCACTAATGCTATTTTTTTTGGTTCGTACTAAATTAAGGTTGGATTTTTTTGAAATTTACCTGTTGGGAAGAGAATAATACAGCCTTAATTATGATAAGGTTGGAATAGTCATAATGACTACTTTCGATTTTTCCTTTCTCTTGTTCTAATTATTAAATATTGTTAATTGCTCATGCAAAAAACCTACGATGAATGTGAATTGGCAAGTAATTTGGAAAGTAATAAATAAAATATAAATTGTAGCATACACCAAATTCATATTTTTAAGCTATTTTTGCTCTACCAAAAATTCAATTGATCTTATATTCTAAATTCTATAATTATATGAAATATATAGCTGTTTTCTGTTTAATTCTTTTTTTGAATGTTCAATCCATTCTTGCTCAATTTCAAGGAGTTAATATTACATTCAAAGAAAAGTCTTATGATTTTGGAAAGATTAAAGAGGATGGTGGTTTGGTGAGCCATTCATTTGAAATTTCAAATTTGGGAACAGAACCTCTGATTATTCAGAATGTTACTGCTTCATGTGGCTGCACCACACCAGAGTGGCCTAAAGAACCCGTGATGCCTGGTGCCTCTTCAAAGGTTACAGCAACCTACAATCCGATGAATCGACCAGGGCAATTCAATAAAACCATTACGGTTTCAACCAATACAACTGATGGCAATATACAGCTTGTGATAAAAGGTGAGGTTATACCCAGAGAAAAAAGTTTGGAAGAAATCTATCCTGTAAAAATTGGAAACATCAGGCTTAAAAATAATTCATTAGCTTTCAATAGATTAAAAAATACAGAAGAAGGCTTTCAACGAATTGAATTTGTGAACACAGGTCAGGAAGCTGTTTCCATAACGTTTGGTGATGTCCCTTCGCATCTGACTTTGAAAGCTCCTGCTGAGGCAATTAAGCCTAAGGATAAGGGAAGCATTGATATTCGCTTCGATCCCAAAAAGAAAAATGATTGGGATTTTGTTAGCGATAATTTCTATTTGAAAATCAATGGTAAAGCTTTTAGTCAGGATATGATTAATGTTTCCGCCAATATTGTGGAAGACTTTTCCAAATTATCAAAAAAGGAACAAGAAGAAGCACCTTCGGCAAAATTTCTCGAAATAAATTATGATTATGGAACTGTTAAAGAAGGTACGAAAATTGAACATGAATTCCAAATTAAAAATGATGGCAAAGACGATTTGATCATAAGAAAAATCAGCGCAAGTTGTCAGAATGTTGCGACAAGCATTAAGGATAAAGTCATTGGGGGTGGGAAAACCGGAATCCTAAAAATTGTTTATGATACAAAATCAGAATACAACCGAGGAACCCGGACAATCACAGTTATTACCAATGATCCTAAAAATCAAAGACAAGTAATCTGGTTAAAAGGTATAATTGAAAAACAATAATTTAACTAAATAATTTAAAATCATGAAGAAAGCAAGCATTATTTTATTCGTTTTATTCTTTTCAATTCTTTCTGGGCAATCCATTTTTGCTCAAAAGGCCAATTTTTCTGTTAAGGAATATGATTTCGGAAAGATTCAGGAAGAAAACGGCCCTGTAACATTCAATTTTGAGTTTACGAATGAAGGAGAAGCGCCTTTGATCATTTCCAATGTGGCTCCTTCTTGTGGGTGCACTACCCCTACTTGGACAAAAGAACCGGTTGCTCCAAAAGGCAAAGGTGTAATATCTACAACCTATAATCCGTCAGGCAGACCCGGACAATTTTATAAAAGCATAAAAATAACGACCAATGATAAAGATAACCCTTCTTTTGACATTTACATCAAAGGAGAAGTTATCCCCACGCAACAAGTGAAAAACTAAGGTTTTCTATTTAAAACTGCATAACGATAAAATTTAATTGTTATGCAGTTTCCTTTTCCAATTTCATATCAAATTCCTAATTCAATTATCCAACTATTTTAATTTAATTCTTCGAGTTACCATGAGAACGTATTTTATCTGGATGGTCATAGTGCTATCCTTTGCAGTATTAGGAAATCTTTATGCTCAAAAAATGGTTTTTTCAAAAATTGAACATGATTTCGGAACAATATATGAATCAGATGGTTTGGTTACATATAAATTTGAATTTACCAATAATGGCGATGCGCCACTGATTCTGACAAAAGTAGAACCAACTTGCGGATGCACTACACCCGATTGGCCTAAGCAACCTGTTATGCCCAAAGCTAAATCCTATATTTCGGCAACTTATGACCCCCACGAACGCCCTGGTACTTTTTATAAAAGCATAAAGGTCAGTTCGAACGATCCAAAGAAAAGCATGGTCGAAATTTTTATTAAAGGAGATGTTATTCCCAAAGACAAAACGGATAATGATATTTATCCTATCAACGTCAATGGCGTTCGTTTCAATAATATCAACATTGCTTTTGCAAAAATTAAATCAACGGATACTAAGAAACTTAGCATCGAAGTTTTCAATTCGAATACTGCTGAGGCAATTTTGGCATTCGAAGGTATTCCTGCTCATGTTAGCATCAAATCACCTGCTAAACTAAAAGCCAAGGAAAAAGCAAAAATTGAAATAACTTATGATGCAAAAAAACAAGCCAAAAGAAAATTTGCTTCAGACGTTATGGTAATCAAAGTGAATGGGAAAGCCGGGGGTGCAAACATGTTGAAAGTTTCTGCAACAATCGAATAATTATTTTCGAATTATGATTTGGTAAGATAATCCAAACAGCAGTTCTTTTTCAAGATGCTATTGGTGAAAATCTGAGACCCAATTTTCTATCGTTTCATACTGGAGGGCAAAGACCCTCCATTTTTTTGAAAAATCAGGTCTAATCCTTGATGCATCGTACCGACAAACCTGTTTTAAAATCCGAATCTATCCGGATAATTTCCTGTTCATAAAACAATATGCCCATGGTGTGAGCCGAACCTTCTTTGGCCTTATCACTTGTCCACCAGCAAGCATGGTGAGTGCTTCCATTGTAAGTTGCATAGCTGGTTCTGTATCCGGAAGGTAAGCCATTGAAACCTGATGAATTGTTTGAACTCAAGTTGCATCCGGGTGCGCCTTTCCGATCGATTGTATTCCACAAAGTATTAGCAGCCAATGATTTTGACAGAGCTAAATGCAATCCCTCAAAAAGGTGACCATTTTTTGATAAAAAAGAGAACAGGGTATCCCACTCTGCAATGGTTGGAACATGCCATCCCGTTGGACATAATTTTCCACTTGAAACAGCATGAAAATTATAGAGGGCGCCATGCAATTTTCCATATTTCTCTTCGTCGCCATTATAATAAGTCATGGCGAAATTTTTTGTTTCTTGCCAATCGTTTTCATTGATCAGCAAGGGAATTGGGGTTTCGTTATTGAGCTTACTGGATTTTAGATTATGCTGCATCCAAATCTGTTTTCCTATCTGAATCGTAGAGTAGGTATTCCCATCTAGGTCATTCACCTTGTTTTGGGCTTTCAAAAATAAAACAGAAACGAAAAATAAAAGAGATAAAACGGTTAATTTCATAATCATTATAATATTTCATAGTTATTTGCAATCGAATCTACAAATTTTGTACAAATTTTGAAATTTTTTATCACAATTTTGATAATACCTAAAATCCGCAGGATTTTTTCAATTTGTGTAATAAACAATCGTTTGCATAAATATTGCTTCATCTTATTAAATGAACTAAAATTCGAGTAATTCGTGGTCAAGCAACAAACACTTGCGGATTTATGGTAATATTATAAATATATTCTTGAATAATCTTTATAAAATCTTTATACGCCCAATATAAATCTTGATACGATCTTTACAAAATTAACCCGAATTTTGTCCCGTCAAATTTTAATTGAATTCCTTCATTGGAAGCACATTTAGTAATTTAACCTAACACAGTTTTTATGAATGCAGCATCTTTAATCTTGGCAGTTTTATTACTGATTTATCTTATTTATTCATTGGTCTGTCCCGAGAAATTTTAAAATAAAAAATTATGAATGCAATTGACTTTGTTCAAATCGTAGTCTTTTTTGGTGTTCTTATAGCATTAACACCGATAGTGGGAAAATTCATGGCAAAGGTGTTTTCCGGTGGATTTTCGTATCCTACAACAAAACAGAGATATTGGAATCCTGTTCGATATTTTAGTTGGATCGAAAAAAAAATTTACAAAATATGTGGAGTAAAGACCGAAGATCAAATGAATTGGAAATCATACACAATTTCTTTATTAATCTTCAATTTAGCGGGGTTTTTGTTTTTGTTTTTTCTTCAATTACTTCAAAAATGGTTGCCTGCAAATCCACAGGATTTACCGAGTGTAGGTTTTTCACTTTCGTTTAATACTGCTGCCAGTTTTGTCACCAATACCAATTGGCAAAGTTATGCAGGTGAAACCGTTATGAGCTACGCAGTTCAAATGTTAGGTCTCACAGTTCAGAATTTTTTAAGTGCGGCAACGGGAATTGCTGTTATTTTAGCTTTTATTAGAGGAATTAAAAATAAAACGACCAGCTATTTAGGTAATTTTTGGACAGATTTGACACGCTCCTTGGTCTATGTGCTAATTCCGTTTAGTATTATAATCGCTATATTATTAGTATCCCAAGGCGTGGTGCAAACTTTTCATCATTATGTAACAGTTCAAACATTGGAAGGAGTGAAGCAGACCATTCCACTCGGCCCTGCAGCTTCTCAGATAGCTATAAAAATGTTGGGTACAAACGGTGGCGGTTTCTTTAACGCAAATAGTGCACATCCCTTGTATAACAGGAAAATTTCAATAATTGCTTATCTTTATTGTCTGAATCAAACGATAATTGAAGGGCTTTAATTCTATCACTTATCGAAACATCACCAGTACATTGATCCCACTATACCTCCACCACTTCTGCACTGTACCTCCACCTGTTCCCCACTATACCTCCACCTGTTCCACACTGTACCTCCACCAGTTCCCCACTATACCTCCACCTGTTCCACACTATGCCTCCACATGTTCCACACTATGACTCCACCAGTTCCACACTATACCTCCACCTGTTCTACACTATGCCTCCACCAGTTCCACACTATGAAATCACCTCATCTATACTATGCAGCCACTCGTTTTGCAATAGTTTTCTGGTGTTTTTATCTGCTTCTATGAAGTCTAAATGGCCTTGAATAGAGTAAAAAGAGTTTATTATTTATAAATTGTTGCAATTATGTTGCAATATTTAGACATATTTTTGCACAATTTTATTTTAAACCACACACGGTTTATATTTATATGTATATATCTTAATTATCAATTATTTATACGTAGTACTTAAAGTAATTATTGAGAACTTCATTTGTACCATATATATATATAGGTAATAATGAATTGAATATTTGACAATATATTCGAAAAAAAGTGTGCGAATTATTTGGAAATACAAAATGTGTTTGTATATTTGCATCGAAATCAAGTTTGTACAAATCATAATTTTAATTTTAATTTTATCCGATGCTCGATTTCCTAAGAGTGCAATAATGCATTTTAGTATAGATAAGGTTTGTATGAGCAGGCATCATTATTTATTTATGTTATTAGATTTTTTACCCGTAACCGCTGCGAAGATTTCAGTACCAGCCCTTACAACTTTGGCCTTGCGTACATCGCAAATGCTAAAGCGCGATCAAAGCGAACTTCTACAGTTCGGGGTTACACCTGAAAAAATAGCCGAACTCGATGAGCAAATCAAGCTTTTGCAGGATTTGCAACACGATAAATGCTATAAAACCCGTCTGATTGAGGATGTGCGTTTAAAAGTTCTTGCCAAAAGCAAAATGCTTCATTCTGTTCAGTTGCTTAAAAACATTTTACGTGTGCAACCACGCAGGAATGAATTCTTGCCTTTGCTTGATACTCGAAGCTTAAAATCCGAAAAAAAGATGTTAGGTGTCTTACTTGGTGTTATTCAACTACTAAAAGCGGATGTTGAGCTTAGTGCACATCCCGCAGTTTCCAAATGCATCGATGATGTTGCAGCAAATTATCATGAATATGAGTTGCTATACATCAAGACGATTGATTCGCATGCTATCCGGAGACAAGCTGTTAATCAACGCCAGGAATTCATCAAATCATTCTATTCTCTCATTTCTTCTTATTGTGAACTGGGAAAAGCGCATTGGAGAACCTTCAATGATTCGCGCCAGGCTGATTACAGAGTGAAGGTGAGAAAAAAGAAAAAAGTGAATGTTGCTGATGAAGTTTCACCAGCCATTCAGGCTGCTTAGGTGTAAAAGTAACGGCGTAGAATAATCTACGCCGTTTTTATTTATTATTTATGTATTAAAGAATTACAAAGGATATTTTTTATCGAGTTTTTTATGGGTGAATTTCTTTTTTCCGGAAGAATAGTCAGAAACGATATTTCCGTTTCCAATCAGACGCCATTTGTAAATCATCAATCCTTCTAATCCCACTGGACCTCGGGCATGTATCTTATTGGTGCTTACACCCACTTCTGCCCCCAAACCGTATCTGAAACCATCACTGAATCTTGTACTGCAATTCCAGAAGACATCACCAGAATCGACTAAATTCATAAACTTAACTGCTTCTTTTTCATCTTGGGTAATAATGGCATCTGTGTGGCCGGAACCGTAGGTATTAATATGTTGAATTGCTTCATCAATATTGTCAACTATTTTGATTGACAGGGTATAATCGAGGTATTCGGTTTTCCAATCTTGTTCATTGGCGAGTTCTACATCGATGATTTCTGCCGTTCTTTGACATCCTATCAAACGTACTTGGTGTTTATCCAAGACCGTTTTTAGACCTGGCAAAAGTTTGGCTGCTATTTTGTCATGCACCAGAAGGGTTTCTGTCGCATTGCAAACGGCCACATATTGGCATTTAGAATCCTCTATCACTTTAATTGCCATATCTATATCGGCACTCTGATCGGCAAAAACATGACAAATTCCATCGGCATGACCAAGTACAGATATATTAGAATTATCCATGATGTATTTCACAAATTCATTGGAACCGCGTGGAATAATCAGGTCGATATATTCATCGAGTTTAAGCATTTGATTTACATCTGATCGGGTTTCGAGCAAATGCATCCAGTTTTCAGGGATACCTGCTTTGAGACTGGCTGTATAAATGATGTCGGCAAGAATATGATTGGTATTCATCGCCTCACTACCGCCTTTTAGCAAAACTGCATTTCCGCTTTTTAGACAAAGCGTGGATATTTGTATTAATGCATCGGGCCGTGATTCGAAAATAACCCCAATAACCCCAATGGGACTTGTTACTTTATACAGTTCCAATCCGGCATCGAGTTCTGTCGCCGAAAGTGTTATTCCGATAGGGTCGGGGAGTTGAATTAAGCTTTGAATGCCATCAACAACTTCCTGAATTTTTGCCTGATCAAATTTCAGTCTTTTTACAAGGGGTTGAGGATAATTATTTTTTATGCTGTTCTCAAGATCCTGGTTATTTGCTTTTTCAATTTCATCTCCTCTTAATTTCAATGCCGAAGCTATTTCTTTCAATGCATTGTTTCGCACCTCTTCTGGCAATGCCGAAAGATGAATAAACGCGCTTTGCGCTGATTTGGCTACTTTCTCAATCATAATCAAAATACATTTTTCAGGATAATTTTTGCAAAAGTATGACAATTTTTTTAATTCAATAATGACACAGTAAAAAAGTCTGCATTTTCATTTTTTCTCATATTCCAAAGCCCATTCAATGAACCCATCATTTTAGTTTTCGCATTTCTGGATATGAAAGAATTGTAAATAGAATTCAATGTAGTTTAGTTAAGCGTAATACTTTGGATTTCAATAACCCCGAAGGGGTAATATATGAATAACCAAGGGTGAAACCCACGGACAAGGATTGGCATACGATTGTATCTTGACAAAGCGAACGACCGGAATTATTCCTGTTTCAGTGGGATTTGCCCTTATCGGATCGAAACTTCTCAAAGAACATCACCTGGAAGTTTTGTTCCCGCTTAATTGAAAATGAATTGTATAGGAATGCAATTCATGTCCTGAAGTGTATAAAAAAAAAGAATAAAAAGAAAGCCATAAAGAAAATTTCATTTTCTCAATAAAAAGTTTTTATTTTGCCCGCGATCAAAAATAATATTATAAAAACTAAAAAATGAAGGCATTAAAAATTATTGTGCTTGCCAAGCAAGTTCCAGATACGAGAAATGTTGGGAAAGATGCAATGAAAGCCGACGGTACTGTTAATAGAGCCGCGCTCCCTGCAATTTTCAATCCCGAAGACCTCAATGCACTCGAACAAGCTTTATCCATCAAAGATAGAGTTCCCGGAACTACTATTACCATTCTCACCATGGGCCCAGGAAGGGCTGCCGAAATCATCAGAGAAGGCATGTACAGAGGAGCAGACAACGGATTTTTAATCACAGACAGAAGATTTGCTGGTTCTGATACCTTAGCTACCTCTTATGCAATTTCACAAGCTGTGAAAAAAATTGGTCAATTTGATTTGATCATTGCAGGTCGTCAGGCTATAGACGGCGATACAGCGCAAGTAGGCCCACAAGCAGCAGAAAAGCTTGGAATTAATCAGGTTACTTATGCTGAAGAAATTCTTGATATCAATGACAAGAAAATAACCATCAAACGGCGTTTGGAAAGAGGGATAGAAATAGTTGCAGCAGCTTATCCTTTGCTCATTACGGTTCATTCATCGGCTGCTCCATGCAGAGCCCGCAATGCAAAGCTTTTGATGAAATTTAAACATGCCAGAACTGCCTCTGAAACCCAAAATGCTACAGAGGATTATATTCAAATGCAAAGCCAAAGACCTTACTTAAACATTGAAGAATGGAGCGTTGAAGATATCAATGCCGATATTAACTGGCTCGGTCTTACAGGTTCTCCAACCAAAGTAAAGGCAATTGAAAATGTAGTTCTCCAAGCAAAAGAGTCGAAAGTATTGAACGAATCAGACTTCGATATTGAATCGTTGATGAAAGAATTAATTGTGAATCATACCATAGGTTAATTTTGATCATCAAACTCTTACTTATTATGGTTAAAGGTATAAATTTCAGAAACTTAGAAATAGTTTATTTACAATGAAAAATATTTTAGTATATTGTGAGATAGAAGACGGCAGCATAATCGATGTGAGTCTGGAGCTTCTGTCAAAAGGAAAAAAACTTGCCTCAGATCTTCAATGCCAGCTCGAAGCTGTAGTAATTGGGTCCAATCTGGGTGGAATAGAAAAACAAGCTTTTCCCTACGGAGTTGAAACGCTTTATTTGGCCGATCATTCCAAATTGTACCCCTTCACAACCCTTCCACATGCCAGCATTGTTTGCAAATTGATTCAGGAACAAAATCACCAGGTTGTACTTTTTGGCGCTACATCTGTAGGTCGTGATTTGGCTCCCCGTGTTGCTTCATTTTTAAAATGTGGATTAACTGCCGACTGTACAAGTCTTGTGATTGGCGACTATACCGAAAAGGGCAAAGAATACAAAAATCTTCTATATCAAATTCGACCAGCATTTGGTGGCAACATCATCGCAACAATTGTAAATCCTGAAATGCATCCTCAAATGGCCACCGTTCGGGAAGGCGTGATGAAGAAAGAAATTTTTTCAAACACGCATGTTGGCAAAATACAAACCTTAGACGTTCAGCAATATGTAAAAGAAGAAGATTTTGTCATTCAAATCATTGAAAGGCATATTGAAAAGAGCAAGATAAATATCAAAGGCGCTCAAATTATTGTTGCTGGTGGCTATGGAGTGGGTTCAAAAGAAAATTTCAAACTTCTTTTTGATTTGGCTGAGGTTTTAGGTGGCGAAGTTGGTGGATCAAGAGCAGCGGTCGATGCCGGATATATTGTTCATGAAAGACAAATCGGACAAACCGGTATCACTGTAAGACCGAAGTTGTATATTGCATGTGGCATTTCTGGCGCTGTTCAGCATAGAGCCGGAATGGATCAATCTTCTATGATCATTTCGATTAATACGGATTCTAAAGCTCCGATCAATCAAATTGCCGATTACGCAATTATTGGAGATATTGCTACCATTGTCCCTAAAATGATTAAGTACTACAAGCAAAATTCGAAATAATTTTTAGGGCATAAACGCTATCGAATTTTATCATACAAGAAGAAAATTTAGAACACAAAATTTTAAAAATATAAAACATGGCCAGTTATTATTCAGACAATAAAGATATAAAGTTTCATCTGAGTCATCCCTTGATGAAGCGGATTGTTGCTCTCAAAGAACGTAATTTTGCAGAAAAGGATCAATATGAATACGCCCCCTTGGATTACGAAGATGCATTTGATAGTTACGATAAGGTTTTGGAGGTAATCGGCGAAATTTGTGCCGAAATCATTGCGCCCAATGCTGAGTCTGTGGACAAAGAAGGTCCCACCATCGTCAACAATGAAGTTCACTACGCAAGAGGTACACAAGAGAATCATGAAGCACTTGTGAAAGCGGGTGTTGTAGGAATATGCCTGCCCCGGAAATACAATGGTTTGAATTTTCCAATTCTTCCTTATGTTATGGCAGGCGAAATGATTTCCAGATCCGATGCCGGATTTGCAAATATTTATGGCCTTCAGGATTGCGCTGAAACATTGTATGAATTTGCCAGTGAAGAAATTAAACAAGAGTTTTTACCCAGATTTAATTTGGGAGAAACTGCTGCAATGGATTTGACCGAACCTGATGCGGGTTCAGACTTGCAAGCTGTTCAGCTAAAAGCTCATTTTGATAAAGACAAAAATATGTGGGTACTCAATGGTGTAAAAAGATTTATCACCAATGGAGATGCACATATATCCCTTGTTCTTGCCCGCTCCGAAGAAGGAACAAGCGATGGCCGGGGGCTTTCTCTTTTTGTTTACGACAGGGTAAATAAAGCCGTCACGGTTCGAAGAATAGAAAACAAATTGGGTATCAAAGGATCACCCACATGCGAGTTGGTTTTCAAAGATGCTCCTGCGAAATTGGTAGGCGACAGAAAATTGGGTCTGATCAAATATGTAATGTCTTTGATGAATTCGGCGCGTCTTGGAGTAGCCGGTCAATCTGTGGGTATTGCAGAAGCAGCCTATCGCGAAGGACTTAAATATGCCAACGAAAGAGCACAGTTTGGAAAAGCCATCATTCAGTTTCCAGCCGTGTATGAAATGCTTCACAACATGAATGCAAAAACCAAAGCTATTCGAAGCCTTTTATATGAAACTGCGAGGTATGTTGATATGTACAAAATTCTTCAGGAAATTTCAGAAGAAAGAGCACTCACCAAAGAAGAAAAAGAAGAGCAGAAAGAATACAGAAAACTTGCCGATGCTTACACACCGATGATCAAAATGATGGCAAGTGAATATTGTAATCAAATTGCTTATGATTCTCTTCAAATTCACGGTGGTACCGGCTTCATGAAAGACTTTCCTATTGAGAGAATATACAGAGATGCAAGGATAACAACCATCTATGAAGGAACATCGCAACTTCAGGTGGTAGCTGCAATCAAAGCAGTAACAACCGGCTTCTATTCTTTGCAGGCACAAAGAATGAGTTCTATGATCAATGTCCCGGAACTCGATCATTTGAAACGCAAACTAAATGAAATGGCAGAGGTTTATGCTAACACTGTTAAAATCGTTACCGATGTAAAAGAGAATGAATATATTGAGTTTCATGCTCGCCGTATGGTCGAAATGGCTTCAAATATAACGATGGGATGCCTTTTGTTGTTGGATTCGCAAAGAGATATGTACTATAAAGAATGTGCTGAGATTTTTATTCGCAAAGGCTATGCTGAAAACAAGCAGCATGCTGAATATATCAGCAATTTCGAACTCAAAGATTTAGCAATTTATAAAACGCAATTAGAAGCGGTTTAATAGAACCTTCGTTGTCCACGAAATGCACATTTTTTTTCTTTCGTGCAATTCGTGGACAAGTTTTTTTCTGGGTAAAGCATAGAACTATTGAAGCTGTGCATAAAAATCAGGAGTTTATAAAATACCAAATCCTTCGATTTATTCGTTGTCTTTATTTTAAACCTCTCGATATGAAAAACACAGGAATTTCAATAGTTTATATTCTCATTGTATTCATATTTTCAAAATGTTCAGAAGATTCGCCTCTTTCTGATATTGAAATTACAGATCCTTCCCTCATTGCACCTCATATTATGTTAAGCCATCATACAGACATGCCTAACAAGGTTTATGAATCTGTGAATGTGTGGCTGTATGACAAAAACTTCAATTCGATAGAAATCAAAAATGGTAAAGTCAAACTTACTGGGAAAGAATTATCGCTGGAGAAGTCCATGTTTACTTCTGCTCCCTATTATAATGGTTATGGTTTGGAAAGTATAGAAACCGGAAAAACTTTCAACTTTGAAATCATTTTAAGCAATGGAAATATCTATAAAGCCAGTGTAAAAGCACCAATTGTATTTCCGGGCGAATTGAATTTGCCTGCTAATCATAGCCGAACCATGGCTTTACCTGTAAGTTGGCAACAATCGGACGAAAGTTGTAAAGCAACAATAGAATTGCTGGTTTCCTATGGAAATCCAGAAACAAATTCAGGAACAGAAATCTTAACGCTGAATCAATCGAATTTGCATGACAAATCCTTTGTGATCCCATTAAGCTATTTCCAAACCCCAGAACCTGCTACTAAAATAGAAGTTACGCTGAAATTTAAAACCTTAGGTACAATGGACGAACAGTTTCGCACAAATAGCGAAATCAGCACCATTTTTTCGGTAAAAAATCTTTGTTATTTTATCGATTAATACAAAGAAGAAAATCTTGGCATTTCCATTTCAATTCACTTTTAGATTTCAACTTTGCGCGAATATTTTAATTTGATATATAGTTGAAAAAGGCCGATACACAAAGCAATTATATTGCACAAAAACACAGGCATACTGTGGGTGAAAAAACCATAGAAGCTCCATAAAACACAATTCACTAAATAGATAATAACCATGTTCATGGATAGATCTTCAACTTGTTTTGACTTATAAGATTTAATAACTTGAGGAAGCATCAATACGGTGCCAAATCCAGCCGCTATATAACCAACAGTTTCAATAATAAATGGACTCATTTTTTAAAATTCAATTATTTAATAAGTATAACAATCAGTTTCAATTTTGGTTGGATAAAGTTTTTGAAAAATCGTAACAGTCTGAACTGCTTCCTTTACATCATGGACACGAATGATGTTTGCCCCCTTCATCAAAGCAACCATATTAAGAGAAATTGTTCCACAAAGAGCATCCGAAGGAGCAACATTGAGTGTTTTATATATCATTGATTTGCGTGAAATCCCAACCAAAAGAATCTTTTCAAAAAGGTGAAAGTACTCTAAATTCCGAAGCAATTCAAAATTGTTCTCGATGGACTTTCCAAAGCCAAATCCAGGGTCTATGATTATATCGTTAACACCAAGCCTATTCAAGTGACTAATTTTTTCAGATAAGGTCTTGACCACTTCCTTCACCACATTCTGATAAATTGGTTTAACTTGCATATTCAAGGGGCTGCCCTGAATATGCATTAAAACGTAGGGGACTTTGAGTTGTGCGATGCATTCAAACATATCAGGATCGAAATTCCCACAGGAAATATCATTGATTATGGCAACATCATAACGATTCACAACTTTTTTTGCAATTCCAGCCCTACAAGTATCTACAGAGATAATGATTTCTGAATTTTTCTTATTTAACAATTCAAGAACGGGAAAAAGGCGATTTTCTTCTTCATTTTCGCTAATCATTGAACTACCGGGTTTTGATGTGAAAGCGCCGATATCAATCAGAAAAGCTCCATCTTCATGCATTTGCAAAGCATGCGAAACAGCTCGTTCAACATTCAACCAACTACCCCCATCATAAAATGAATCGGGGCTTAGATTTAGAATACCCATAACTTTTGGATATTCAAATGAATATAGCTTGCCTTTCAGGTTTATTAATTTGTTTGTTTTTAATAAAGTCATTTTCCGATTGACTTTAAAAAATCCGAAATCAAAATATCGAGGTTGGGGAATCCTATTTCCTGCAAGTCGTAACTTACGCGGGTTGAAGGTTTGTTAATATGAATTATTCTGCCCAAATCGATAGGAGTGCCAATAATAACGGAATCACAATCAACACTGTTGATGGTTTTTTGCAAATCATCAATTTGCTCCTGTCCATACCCCATGGCAGGAAGCAATGTACCAACATTGGGATATATTCTAAAGGTTTCTTTCAGTTTTCCGGAAGCAAATGGTCTTGGATCAATGATTTCTGATGCACCGTATTTCCTTGCTGCAATGATACCTGCCCCTAATTTCATTTCACCGTGCGTAAGCGTAGGTCCGTCTTCAACGACCAAAACCCTCTTACCTTTGATAAATTCAGGATGTTCAACTTGTATCGGAGAGGCAGCATCCACAACAATGGCGTTGGGGTTTACCTGCAAAATACTTTCTCGCACAATTTGAATATTTTCGGGAGAAGCGCTATCAATTTTGTTGATGATAATGATATCAGCTATTCTAAGATTTACTTCGCCCGGATAGTAAGTAAGTTCATGTCCGGGGCGGTGTGGATCCGTTACCGTGATCATTAGATCTGGCTTGAAAAATGGAAAATCATTGTTTCCTCCATCCCAAACAATGATGTCGCAACCATCAGGATCGTTTTCTGCTGCTTGAAGGATGGCTCCATAGTCCACGCCTGCATAGATTACATTCCCTCTGACAACATGTGGTTCATATTCTTCCATTTCTTCAATTGTGCAGTTTTGATTTTTTAAATCATCGAGTGTCGCAAAACGTTGTACTTTTTGTGCATTCAAATCACCATAAGGCATAGGGTGACGCACAGCAACAACTTTGAGACCTTTGTTCATCAATACTTCAATGACTCTGCGAGAAGTTTGACTTTTACCACATCCCGTGCGTATAGCGCCGATGGCAATAATCGGTTTGTTGGATTTGATCATGGTTTTTGCTGTTCCTGCTGTCATAAATGAAGAGCCTGCTGCGTTTACAATAGAACTTAAATGCATTACTTTACTGTAACTTACATCGCTGTAGGAAAAAACACAAAGTTCAACTTGATTATTTTTAATTAGTTGCGGTAGCTCAGCTTCCAAATAAATAGGAATTCCATCAGGATATAAAGTTCCGGCAAGTTCTTTGGGATACTTTCTTCCGGCAATATCTGGAATTTGGGCGGCTGTAAATGCAACAATTTCATAGAGTTGGTTGTCTCTGTAAAGAGTATTAAAATTATGAAAATCGCGTCCTGCGGCTCCAATAATAATTGTTTTGATCCTGTTCATAGTTTTATGTATTATTCGACGAATATTTATTATTCCAGATTTTTTATTTCCAAAGAAACCATGGTTTGATTAAGCAACACGTAGGCTATTTCACCAAATGTAATGGGACCTGTGATATTTCCTGTTTTTTTCCCTTCCAGTTCAGAATACAAAAAGTTTAAGATACAGTTACATGAAAAAGCAATGTGATTATTATCTTCATTTTGAATTAGTTGTTCAAATTGGCGTACATAATCTTCTATTGGAGCCGCTTGCTTATAAATAGCTCCTTTAAAAACGGGTGCATAAAAATTCACAACTTTCTTATCTTCATCAATTGACTGAAAGCTTATGTTGATCATGCATCCGCTATAATCGGCTACAAGAGGAAGTCGTAAATCGAGATTCATTTCTTTTACATATTCTGCAAAATTCTTAATTTTTCCATTGATGATTGCCTCATTTACATGGAAAGTAGTTTCCGGAAATTCAATGACATCGCCGTTGCCCTGCTTGAAGATGTTTTGAATGCTAATCTCTGCGTATTGAGAGGAAGGCAATTTTACATGCATCACAACTGCATTGGAATCGCTTTCTGAATTACCTGATTTTAAAAAAGTTTTGGCCGTATTTACATTCAAGTCATCTAACAAGAGACCTGAAATCCAACCGATCAATGGTTTTGTTGCAAATCCTTCATATTCATTCGCATTTAAAGCAAAAGACAAATGCACCTTACTGGCACTTGGAATGATAATGATTGAAAATCCTTTTTCAAATCCATCTTTATAAACATTTTGAATATTGGAAATATCATAACTTTTACATAACACTTCTTCTGCTGAATCAGGAATTTCATCTACCATAATAAAATCCCTGCTAATTTCCCCTCCCTGCTCTGTCATAAAATAGGGTGTAGTACCGCCAATCCAGTTTCCATCAGGCAATTTCGAAAGTAGATCTTCATCGCCTGACAAAAGCAAATTTTTACCCTGTTGAATCATTTTAATAACCTCATCTACTTGATAAAATGACTTTTTCATAATTTTGAATTTTTAAGATTAATGTTTTGATGATTAATTGAATATGTTTATTAATTCTTCAAAAGAAGAGCGAGGTCTTTTTTTACATTGGGAAAGTTCTGATCTTTTGTGTATAACTCAAAGAGTTCTAAAATGGCTTTTTCGATCTGCTTTTCTGAAGAGTCGTTTCTAAGAGCCAATTGCCATCTGGATATTAATATTTTAGCAGCTAAACAATTAAGATTCACCTGAACTTTGTTCAGTACAAGATTTCGCCAAATTGGATTTTTTAAATCGGAGTCCACCATCATCTGTAATTTTTAAAGTTTATTCAGAAAAAGGGTCAACAATCCATAAGATTTTTGACCAGAATAATTGAAGGGAATTCACATTTTATCATTTGGTTCATTGTTCTACTGTCAAAAATCGACAAATTATTTTGCAATTACAAATATAATATCTGAAAAATCATAATTTTGGAAAGATCAGATCATTGGTTGTTTCTTAATACTTCATTTTACAAAATAGTGAATCATCTGTTATTGAACGGTTTCAGCAAAATCTTTCAAAATTGTATCGCCTATAGCATTGCCATTCATATCCATAGCCAATAATCTTTCGACATTCTCAGGACATACCTCTGTATTACAATTGTTTTGTCTTAAGTTAGCTAAAGATTTATTTCGCTTTTCCTTTTCAATTCTTTTTTGGGGTAGATAAACAACTTGCTTTTCAAGTAAACGTATTGTATCTATTTTAGTCATAAAGATTGTATCCTTTTTGAAAATTACGAGGGTATCTAAATGTGAAACTAAGCTGTTTGTTGCAGGCGTACTGACAGTTTTTGACAAAAAGTAAATACCCAGCAGAACGACAAGCATCGCAGCAATTTTATATAGCGGAACAGGATAAGTAATCAATTTGACAAAAGAATTTTTCCTTGTATGATGGGGTTTTTGATTGAAACTCGTTCTTTCAAAAATGACAGAATCTGTGTCCGCTGTAAAGAGATTTTTGGTATCTACTATCGTCTCCCGCATAGAATTATATTCATTTTCTTTCATAACAGAAAGTATATAAATTTTATCTTCCTGCGATAGTTCAGAGAAATCATATTCCTCCAGAAGTTCATAAGCTCGATCCATAATATTCTCAGGTTTCATTTTTCTATCTTTTATAATTTTTTGACAATTGCTTTGTTGCATAAAATAATCTTGATTTGACTGTTCCTTCAGGGCAATCATAAATTTCGGCAATTTCTTTAATGCTTAATTTCATTTTGAAACGCAAAACAATCAAAGAGCGATGTTCTGGTTCTAAGGCATTTATGCACATCTTTAATGCATTTTCATTTTCATTGTTCGTAGTGTATTGACCAGAAGTGAAACTTACATATTTTTTGTATTTTAAGAATACCTTATTGCTTTTGTATTCATTTTTACACATATTGGATGCTATACGATAAATCCATGATTGAAACTTTTGATTTGTATCAAATTTTTGAATATTATCGATAATTTTAATGAATAAATCCTGCACAAAATCTTGTGCTTTATCATAGTCATTTTGCAGGGCAAAGTAAAAATAATTCAGCATCGCTTTCTCGTAACGAATATACAAATAGTCAAGGGCTTTTTTCCCCTGACTATTCATGTTTTTCAGATAGATTTCTATCAGTTGCTCATCAGAAAATAAATGCATAATCTATTTCAAAATGGAATTTGCTTTATTCAACCATTCCTGGTTCTTTTTTGCAGCTATGTATAGACCTAATTCTTTCATCTTTTGCGCCTGAGAAAGGTCTCCGCTATGTGAATAATGTTCATATAATTTGAATATAGCGGGTAAATAATTTACGTTCATATCGTCAACGATTTCGAAACTTACATCATACACAAAACGGTTTTTGATGTAATCTAATGCATATTTGTTTTCGAAATTATTTTTCAATAATGCTAGGTTATCGATATTTGTCGAAGAGTATTCCAAAACTAAACCTTCCAAATATAGATTATTTTCGTATTCCTTAACAGCTTGCCATGCGGGCAGCCCGATATATAGAGGTAAGTTTTGAGGTTTGTTTTTAATTATATGGTGTTTGATCAATTCTGTATTCACTTCCGAGGAACCATCCGTAAACTCGGCCGAAAGCTGAGGCAGATTCACACTTTTAAATACTTTTTCACGGTAATCTTTAATTGTAAGAAGGGATATATTCAAGACTACCACATCTTTCCGAATTCCTAAGGCATCTTGCAACATCCACAAAGGAAAAGTATCATTATCTCCCGTCGTTATTATGGCACCATTGGGTTTTATACTCATTAATACATTGTAATTAAATGCTAACAAGCCCGATGAAAGTTGATTCTGTTTAAACCATTTATGACAGAACTCACTTCTTTTGCTTAAATTATTTTGGGTTTCATAATATGAAATCATTTCTTCATTTATACCAAAAAAATTTGGGTTCAAAGCGTATGCTTTTTCTAAATGAGGAAAATCTTCGGGCGTTGATCCATGATTCCGCCAAATCATGTAATGACTTGTAAATGTGTTTGGAATATCAATTTGCGCCCTACTTACGATAGAATCTGTATTCATCATGAATTTTGTTTCTTCGTAATACTTTTTGTTTTTGTCACCTTGATCATTAAACTCAAAAGATGCCATTCTATTTGCCATGAAGTAATTATACCAAGCGGTTTCATCGGTCTTGTTTTCAACGATTTTCTTTGACCAGAGTTCTGCTTGTTTTACATACCAATCATGGGGTTTGTAAATATGAGCAATCGAGAACACTTGCTCTGCTTGTTGGGCAACTGAAAATTCTATATACCCTAAAATCAACAATGTTATTAATGCAATTCGTTTCATTTTTTTGAATATTTAATTGTAAACCATTTTCTGTAATGCACATTACGCTATCTTGAATTCTGTGATATTACAACTTTGGTTTTGAAACGTTCAAAAAAATATAAAAAAAATTGTTTTAAATGGAAGCCTGGAATGCATCATGCTTTTTTCAAAACAAAAACATGGCAACTGCTACCCAGCCATTTTGTAAGAAGTTTTCTTAATTTGAATGTGAATCGAAAGGGAAAGGTCATGTATCCGCTATAAATGAGTTGATTGGTTTCATACTTTTCGATTCGGAAATTGTTTTTCTCAAAGATTTCAGTCCAAGCTTTTTGGGAATATAGTTTTACTTCTGAAAAAGTGTTGCCCCTTTCTCCATGCCTTACAGCAATTAGCGAAAATCTTTTGATCAATCCGTACCCAACATTGAGCGGATGGAAATAATACATGATCGATGTCAATATGCGCCACTGTGATGTTGGTAAAATATGAATGGTTGTGCCATTGGGTTTCAAAACCCTGTGTATTTCCTGAAGCGATTTATCTAAATCTATAATATGTTCCAAAACATTGGAACTGATTACATAATCAAATGTATTATTTTCGAAAGGAATAATCAATCCATTGTATTCAATAATTGGGAACTCCTTTATTTTTTTATAGTTACTTGTGGGGAGATCAATGGCCTGAACATCAAATCCTGCATTTTGCAATAATTTACTTTGCCAACCGGCTCCAGCACCAAATTCTAAAACCTTGGCTTTCGCTTGCATATTTTTAACAAAAAACTGAAGTTCTTTGATACGAATATCTTGTAAAAATTTATTCAGCATAAATTGTATTTTGGGATGAGTTAAGTTGCTATGAAAAGTAATTCGCCTACAAATTGATTTTTATTTCGTAATTACAGCACGAAGATACAAAAGAAGATAATGTTCTGCTTGAATTATTTTTTCAAAATAGCCTCAGCACAGCGAATCCCGTCCATTGCCGAAGAAACAATTCCACCTGCATACCCGGCTCCTTCGCCGCAAGGGTAAATTCCTGATGCAAAAGGGTGTTCAAGCGAAATTTCATCGCGAACAATTCTAAGCGGGGTAGAAGTTCTTGATTCTGTGGCTACAATAATCGCTTCATTCGTCAAGTAATGTCGAAGTTTTTGACCAAAAGAAAGAAACCCTTTTTGCAGTTTTGAAACCAAAAACGAGGGCAAAGCCTGATGCAAAGGCGCAGATTTCAAACCTGGAATATAAGAACTTTGGGGCAATGATCCAGATACTTTCGAATTGAGGAAATCGACCAATCTTTGTGCTGGGGCTTGCAGTGTTTTGTTCGAAAGTTTTTGGTAGCAAAGTTCTTCTATACATTTTTGAAATTGCAAACCCGCAAATTCTCCAAATCGATGAAAATTAGGTATATCCTCTCGTCGAATTTCAACCACAATTCCCGAATTGGCAAAACGTGAATTTCGCATCGAATTGGACATACCATTGACTACAATCTCATTATAGTTTGTCATTGCAGGTACAATGATTCCTCCCGGACACATGCAAAAAGAGTAAACACCCCGGCCATCTACCTGAGAAATCAATTGATAGGCAGCCGCCGGCAAGTAATCTCCCCTACCATCTTTTTGGTGATATTGCATCTGATCTATAAGTTCTTGCGGATGCTCTACTCGAACGCCCAAGGCAAAGGTTTTAAATTCAAGGGGTAAATTCTTTGTTTGAAACATTTCATAAATATCTCTGGCTGAATGACCGGTGGCCAAAATTAGATTTTCGCAATCAAAATCATTCTGACTTTCATTTGACTTGACCGAAACGCCTACCAATTTCTTATTCTGAATTTTAAAATCGACCAGTTTATTTTCGAAATGAATCTCGCCTCCGTGTTCTAAAATGGTTTTCCGAATATTTTCAATAACATTAGGCAATTTATCTGTACCAATATGAGGATGAGCATCATATAGAATTTCTTCAGGAGCGCCATGCAAAAATAGAATTTCTAGTACCTTTTGAATACTCCCTCTTTTATTCGAGCGGGTGTATAGTTTTCCATCGGAGAATGTACCTGCTCCACCTTCGCCAAAGCAATAGTTGGAATCAACATTCAAATTTTGGTTTTTGTTTAAATTGGCAATATCAAATCTACGTTTACTTACATCTTTTCCTCGTTCTAAAATTACGGGTTTCAAGCCCCCTTCGATAAGTCGAATTGCCGCAAATAGACCAGCAGGCCCTGCGCCGGCAATATGAACAGGTGCAGATTTCGAAACATCTTTTAAAACTAATTCAGGAACAACGAATTGAGAAATAGGTTCATTAATAAATACTTGCAATTTCAGATTTACTTTGATCCCTCTGTTTCTTGCATCAATAGATTTTTTTAGAATTCTATACCCTAGATCAGAACTTTTTTCTACATTTAACTCTTGAAAAATTTTAGAGCGGATACTCTCACTTTTGTAGGCTTCAAAAGGTGTAAGGGTCAAAGATATTTCTTTTTGCATCTTATTGTTATTGAAAACTTTATGCTATATGAACTCTATCCTTAATAACTTTAAATTTGCAAAAAAGCAGAACATTCATTCTACTTCATGGCAAGAAAGACAAGAAACATAATCTATTTGCAAAACTATGTATAAATATTTCATTAGAAACACTTGGACAATTATTTTGTTGGTTTTTATCTTTGAAAAAGTATCAGGACAAAAAGTATTGGGCTTTCTCAATCATGATTTTTCGAATCAATCCGAACTTCTTTTAATTCATCACAATTATGACGGAAATGATGTGAGTTCATCATCCAGACCATTAATCCTATTGAATCGAGAAATTTCTGTCCAATTGGATTCCCTTCACCATTTAAACCGGAATTTGCTATTCAAAAAAAAGCAAGACAAATACCTGATACGCAAACTAAGAAAAGAAAATTTAGTAGAAATTAATCAGCCGGATTTTTTCTTTTCGATCAATCCGATTGTAAATTTTGAAGTGGGCAAAAACCTGAACTTAAACCGCAAAACATGGGTCAACACGCGAGGTTTTTTTGCGGAAGGAAAAATTGGAAAGAAAATCGGATTCATGATGAATTTTTTTGAAAACCAAGCTGTATTTGATGAATACATCGATTTTTATGTTAATTCCAAAAGAGTTGTTCCTGGCCAAGGCTTTATAAAACCTTACAAAGAAAAAGGATTTGATTTTGCGCGTTCCAATGGAATCATCTTGTTTCAACCATCGCAGCATTTTAATGTTCAGGCAGGGCATGGCAAAAATTTTATTGGCAATGGTTACCGTTCCTTACTGCTTTCGGATTGCGCATTCAATTATCCCTACCTTAAAATCACAACCCAAGTTTGGAAGCTTCAATACGTTAATTTGTATGGACAAATGATGAATATACAAGCCCGTCAGAGTAGCGGTGAAACCTTTCCCAAAAAATATTTTAGCTCACACTATTTGAGCTATCAGGGCAAAAAGTTTGAAATTTCATTTTTCGAATCTATTATTTGGCAATCAGGCGATTCTTCGTTTTATCGGGGTTTTGATCTTAATTATTTGAACCCGGTAATATTTTACAGACCCGTAGAATTTTCATTAGGTTCGCCCGATAATGCTTTGATTGGAATTAATTTTAGAATACAAGCAGGAAGAAAAACTTATTTCTATAATCAATTCGTGATCGATGATTTTGAAATAAAAAATCTAAAAAATGGGAAAGGAAATATCCTGAATAAATATGGCTATCAATTTGGAATTAAATCTTTTGAATTGTTTAACATCAAAGGTCTGCTTCTCCAAACAGAATACAATGAAGTAAGACCCTATACCTACTCCCACAGAACCATTGAGCAAAACTATTCGCATTATAATGAACCACTTGCACATCCATTGGGTGCCAATTTCAGGGAGCTTATTTCCATTGCAAAATATCAATATAAAGATTGGGGACTCAAAATCAAAATCAATTATGCTATTATGGGTGAAGATAGTGCTGATAGCGATTGGGGGAAAAACATTTTTCTCCCCGATACGCTTTCACCCAGAGGATATCCTTATGGCAATAATGTATTTCCTGGCTCCGGCTATGGAAATTACACAACACAAGGTGTCAGAACTTTCCTCAGATCAATGAATGTACAAGTCTCATTTCTGCTTAATCCGCAGAGCAATTGTTTAATTCTGGCTGGAGTAAATTTTAGGAATTATTCCAACATGCTCAATAGGAACAAACAAGCCTATATCTATTTGGGTTTCAGCATGAATATTGAGAATTACTACTATGATTTTTGAATTTCCAGAACTCCGGAAACAGCGCAAACTTGCTGTCCGAAATATTTGAAAATCACGCTCCGCCATAAATGGCAGATCGAATGATGGGTTCATTGAATAGCGGTTAGAATTTATTTGAATGAATATTTACCATAGAATATGTTTCAAATTAATTCTTCAGCCTTTCAAGTCGCTTAGCATTAGCCCATGCATTTACGCATGGGAAGCCGGACAATTCTGAAAACCCCATGCCTATGTTATATTCTTAACTTTTTTGTTCTTTTGAACCAAGACAAAATGACCAAAAAAAAATTAACTTAAAGAATATAGGAATATTCCTTTTGACTTTGACAAAGCTGACCGCTTTGTCAAAGTTTTGCTGCAATTTCACCTGAAAACTTGTTTTACTTTCTCAATTCCGGATATTTCATTTTAAGACTTTTTAAGGTTTCAACGATCTTATTTGAGATCAAAAAGTCGCGATACCATTTATTATCAGCAGGAACGATTGTCCATGGTATATCAGAAGAGCATTTTTCAAAAACTTCGGGATAAATGGCCATATATTTATCCCAGTCTTTTGCCGTTTTTGCGTCCTCGGGGTTGTATTTCCAATATTTCGTTGGATCGGTCATTCTTTCCTGAAATCGTTCTTCTTGCTCTTTTCTGGAAATATGCAGATAGAATTTTAGAATTATAGTATTTTGACCAGTTAAGGTTCTTTCAAAAGCGTTGATGTATTCGTATCTTCGTTGAGCTGTTTTTTCATCAATAAGACCGAGTACGCGCGTAACCAAAACATCTTCGTAATGTGAGCGATTAAATATTTGAATTATACCATGTTCTGGAGTTTGCTTGTGTATCCTCCAAAGAAAATCGTGCCTCAATTCTTCTTCGGTAGGTTTCTTAAAAGAATATACCCTAACACCTTGAGGATTAACAGCAGAAAAAACCTTTCGCACTGCTCCGTCTTTGCCTGAGGCATCCATTCCCTGAAGAACAATGAGCAAACTTTTTTTTGATTCTGCATACATAAGAGTCTGTAATTCTGATAATTCTTCTACAATTAAATCAGTTCTGTCTTTGATGGTGTCTTTGTCCACATCAACAGGAGCTTCTGTCGAAATCAATGATAGATCATATTTTGCCATAGTCGGTAAGATTGAAAGGTTAAACGAAGAATTTAAAAAAATAAATGTAATACTTTTTTTGGGAAAAAGCAAGAAAATAAATAAATCAGCAGACCTATAAGCCGGGTTCTGTCCATTGATCGAAATCAAATGCGCTATCATTTATCTCGACTGCATGTCGCCAAGCAGCTCTAGCAGCTCACCCCCCGGCATTGGACGAGCAGCCCTATGCGCCGGTATATTTGGCCTTGCAACCCATGAGGCATACGGCTCTCTATGTTACCATAAAGACCGGTGGGCTCTTACTCCACCTTTTCACCCTTGCCTTTCAGATTTACGAAAAATCAAAAGGCGGTTGTTTTCTGTTATGCTACTATACCCTCACGAATATCTACCCGTTAGGTAGCATGGCGCTCTATGTTGCCCGGACTTTCCTCCCTGTGAAACAGAGCGATAGCGCGGTCTGCTGAAATGTTTTTATTTGTTTTGTCGAATAAGAACCATGGTTGCTCCCCAACCGTACTCTGCAAAAGAAGCATCTTGAAATTCAAGATGTTTGTATTTTCGCTCCAATTCCCTCCGAATTTCAAGCTTGAGTGTTCCATTACCAACGCCGTGGATAAAGACAACTCTCTTAAACTTAAGGTTTATGGATTCTTGCAATTTATCGTGAAAAGTTTTCAATTGCAAATCAAGCTTGTCCTTGGGGCTTAGTCCGCTTTCATCGTCAATCAATTCATGAATATGAAGATCAACAAGCATTTCCTGCTGATTGACAGATTGGTCTGCTTTTGCTTTTACTGGAGTATTGATTTTTTTGGATATGATTTCTTTGTTTACCTTAATTTTGACCAAATCGCTTTCGCTTAAATTTTTAAGTGCGTCTTCCATTAAGTTTTCCTTTATAACATCGATGATCATCGCCTTTTGTTCAAAAAAGTCATTTTCCTGAAAACTTCCTTCTTTGTAGAACTTCATTGCATTGATTTTTATTTCCTGATGTACAGGCTTTTGCATCACATGTTTCGTGTTTTTATAGAAAATGATTTGCAAATTATAAACAAGTGCTTCTTTAACTTCTTCTCTCTTAAAACTGTCTAACAGATATTTGGTATTGGGTTCCAGAAATCCTTGTTTTATACTTGAAAACAAATTTCCGGCAGGTGCCAATAAATTATAAAAAATGTCATAATTGCTGTCATTGATCAGGTAAACTTCAATGTCGCAGGTCGATTTATTTTGAATATCCAAAGCCAAAACCCCTAACATGATTTCTATATCATCGCTGTCTTTATAGTATTGAACTTCATAATCCTGTTCGATGGCTTTTTCTGGTTCTTTTTCAATTTTTTGCTTGGGTTCGATGGTTTTCTTCTTGTTTACCTTAGGCAACATCTGGGTTTTATATGATAATTCATAAGCATCATCCGTTTGCTCTTCATCCAAGGTAGGTTTCTTTTTTTCTTCATGGAAATATTTGTCATTGCCACTTATTTTGACCAACTCTTCTACCTGAACCGGAATGATAAAACCATCCGACATTAACACATCGGCAATCGTATTGCTCTGAAAACTTTTTATAACCCCTTCTCCAATGGAATTGAGAAGGGATACTTTGTCACCCACATTAAATTTCATCACGCTAAATATTAAAAAATCTCGGCAAATTTAACTATTTTTGCCATTCAAAGTTTTTATTCTAACATGGAATTGCAAAATATTTTTACAAAAGACTTTCATTACGATTTACCTTCTGATAGAATTGCTCAATATCCTTTACTGGAAAGAGGAGAATCCAAGCTTTTGGTTTATAAGGGTCAAAAGATTATCGATGATCAATTCTTCAATTTACATTCCTATATTGATGAAGGAACATTGCTTGTTCGGAACGAAACTCGAGTGGTAAATGCGCGCTTGTTTTTTCAAAGAGAAACAGGCAGCACAATAGAAATATTTTGTCTTTCACCGCATGAACCAAAGGATTATTTTCAAGTTTTTCAATCAAAAGCGTCATGTATATGGCTTTGCCTTGTAGGAAATCTCAAGAAATGGAAAGAAGATTGCTTAATAAGTCGAAAAGATCTGAATTCCCATAGCATTGAGTTAAGAGCAAAAAAAATAGAAAACCATGGTAGTACTTGCTTAATAGAATTTTCATGGAACGACCCACAATGGATTTTCTCGGATATTTTAGAGATTTTTGGTCAAATTCCCATTCCTCCCTATCTAAATAGAAAATCGGAGGAAATTGATAAAAGTCGCTATCAGACTATATTTTCCAAAAATGAAGGTTCCGTTGCTGCTCCTACGGCAGGACTTCATTTCACTCCAGAAATTATTCAGAATCTGCTGCAAAAGAATATAGAATTTGCCAACATCACGCTGCATGTGGGCGCTGGAACTTTCAAACCTATACAGTCCGAAAAAATTGTTGAGCATGAAATGCATAAAGAAGAATTCTTTGTTGATATAAAAACCATTGAAAAATTGGCAAATCATGAAGGCAAAATTATATCATTGGGTACGACTACAACAAGAGCGCTGGAAAGCCTTTATTGGCTTGCCCTGAAGCTTAATATTAAGATGATTTCCCTTGCACCAGAAATGGAAGTAGATCAATGGTTACCCTACCAACTTTCCACAGATATTGACAGAAGAATTTTGTTGAATGATTTGGCTAAAGAATTACTGAAAAATGAAATGGAATTCATAAAGATTTCGACTCAAATCATGATCGTTCCCCAATATCGTTTTCGGATGATCGATGCCATGATTACAAACTTTCATCAACCTCAAAGCACCTTGCTTTTGTTGGTTAGTGCTATGATTGGCGCTGAATGGAAAAAACTTTATCAACATGCGCTCGATCATTCCTATAGGTTCTTGAGTTATGGTGATGGTTCATTACTCTTTTTATAAATTAATTTAGATGTTTTTGAATATATTATTCTATTTTAAGGAAAATTAACTTGAAGATTGTATCGTAATGAAGAAGGGAGCGTATAAAAGATTTAAGAAACAAATTTTGCAGCCAATTGAGACGATTTGTTTTTGTTATTTTTATTTTTTTAAACTAATTTAATACTTTAACACATGAAAAATTTATTTACAACACTCGGTATTTTGATGATGGTATTCTTTCTTTCATCTTGTGACATGGAAGGACCAATGGGACCTACAGGACCTCAAGGACCCGCTGGATCTCCCGGAATCAATGGTACATCAACCAACGAAGTTTTATATTTTGATGTCCTTATCGGAAATTTAGATTATCTTTCATCAAATGCATCCTACTATGCTATATTGAATTTGCCTACCACCGAATTGGATGCTTTGATTATTTATGTTCAATTGGACGGTGAATGGTTTGCATTACCTTATCTAGATTATTTTAACACAACCACAAATTTTAATAAGTTTTACTACTCATGTTCTGAAGATAGAACAAAAGTTTTTGTCTCTATCCGTAATTCTCAAGGTTTAGCGCCTTTTAATCCTATGTCGGGTACGCTTATTCTTAATGCGGTTATTGTTCACGGTTCAAGCCCCACGAAAAAAGCTGTGATACCTGAAAATATTGATATCCGAAATCGTGAACAAGTATTGGATTGGGTTTCAAATGTAAAAAAATAATGAATTATTCGTTATTTCTTGGGAATTATTGTACCTTTACTTGAGTAAAATTAGATTTTTAACCTATTTGATTGAGCAATGAAAATTACTAAAACCTTCGCTTTTCGGATAATAATTACATTATTTTCTGTATTAGGATTTGCTTGTACCTCCAATCAGGAGGGCAATAACAAAAAGATCAATTTGGATCCAGAGGATTCAATTGCCATTCCCAAGAAAGTGATCAAGATTTTTTATAATGTGCCCACGCCAACTGAAATGGTCGATTTGATTAGACATGATCAATCGGCCTTTTATTTGGAATTGCTCAACCCGGTCGAAAATGCCCAAAAATATACTTCATCGGGAGCAATAGCAAAGAATATTGGCGTATATGGTGTGGACTTAAGTTATGTGAAAATCTTTGGTCATCAGCAAAACGCCATGTCGTATCTTTCTACTTTAAAAGATATGTTCAAAAAGATTGGGATTCCGCAGGATCAGGCCATGTCTGTTTTTGGAAAAATTGAAGAAAGCGTTGCGAATAGTGATAGCTTACTCAAAAATATCAATGAATCGTATCAGAATGTTAATAAATATCTGAAAGATAATGAGAGAGAAAGTACCGCAGCTTGTATTTTCTTGGGTGGTTGGATCGAAGCCATGTATATTGCCGCAGAGATTTATAGCAAAGACACCAGCAGAATAGATATTCAAGACAGGTTGCTTATTCAAAAGTATTCACTCAATGCATTGATTGATTTGATTGGAAAAAACAGCAAGGATGTACAATTGTCGGTTTATTATGAAAGATTGCTTGTTCTTAAAAAATCATTTGATAAAGTAAAGATTGATTATATCAACAGCCAAGCCTTGAATGACACAACTTCCAGAACCATTACCATTACAGGTGATCGTTTACAAATTAAAAATCGGGAACAATACAGTTTCATTGTTTCCATTATTCGAGATATGCGCAAAATGATTGTGAGTTCTTATTAAGACCTCACAATCATTTTACAGTGATTTTCGAGTTCTAATAAAAGAGCTCAATTGAGGGTTTTGGAAGTGCTATGACCAATTGAGATAGCCTCTTGATATATACGAATCTATTGAATTATATCTTAGTGTTATACTCTAAAATTGATAACCAATCAAATTGACGAAAATTGGTTTTGAGATAGCTAAATTTTTTTTGTAAATTTGCACGATCAACAATAATATAATATGCAGATAGCAAATCCCATATACGATGTTGTCTTTAAATTCTTAATGGAAGATTGCAAAATTGCAAAATTAATGCTATCATCAATAATTGGTGAAAATATCGATGAATTAACATTTCTACCTCAAGAGTTCATAAGTGATATCGACAAATCAAAAATTACCAAACCG
>Ga0316608_1000222_pt1 | contig 29761 bp, 18 predicted proteins | sample MIS2016152B_MG_FD_207673 | JGI IMG/M metagenome (GOLD analysis project Ga0316608, IMG submission 207673) | Microbial mat bacterial communities from Middle Island sinkhole, Lake Huron, Michigan, United States - MIS.2016.152B | ecosystem: Environmental > Aquatic > Freshwater > Lake > Sediment...
TTAATTTAACGACCTATGAAAATGATTTAACCATACACTAAATATGTTGTATCTAATTAGTAATGTTACTATTATATGGAGAAGTTGATTGATTGTAGAAGACTCAGGTTTATCTTTTTGAACTTTCTTTCAGGAAAAGGTAGGCAATCAATGAGAAATGTTGAAAAATTAATTTGAAATAGGTAATCACATTATTAGCTTATTAACAAATTCAGCTTTTAGTATTTAATTTAGTAAATTCTGAAGGTGGCACACCAAACTGTTCCACAAAGCATCTTGTAAACCAGCTTAAGGAATTAAAACCAGTTAGGATAGAAATTTCTGTTATGTTTTTATCCCCTTTACTCAATAGTTGTGCGGCGTGTTTTAAGCGGATCGTTCTCACATATATATTGAAAGACAACCCCGTTATTGCTTGAAGTTTCCTGTACAAAGTGGTTCTGCTAAGATTTGTGATTTTGATACATTCCTCAATATCAAAATCAGAATTAGAAAGGTTTTCTTCAATAATTTTATTCAACTGATCTAAAAACTCAATTTCTTTATCATTTTTGCAAAGCACAGACTCATTTGTAATTAAATCGGAATAATATCTCTTACGAAGCTCTTGCCTGTTTTTTATTAAATTTTCAATTCTTGCAAAGAGAATATTATGACTAAATGGCTTGAGGATGTAATCATCAATTCCATATTTATAGCCTTGAATCATGTCGCCCTCATTATGATTTGCCGTTAATATGATAAAAGGAATATGTGATATTTCAAAATTCTCCCGACATTGTTTGCAAAACTCAATACCATCTACCTCAGGCATATTGAAATCAGAAATTATTAAATCGGGTTGGAAAGCGATTGCTTTATCTATACCTTCCTGCCCATTGCATGCTTCAATTACATTGTATTTCTCCCTTAAACAAGCAGAAATATACGATCTCAATTCAAAACTATCCTCAGCAAAAAGAATATTGAGTTTATTCGCTTCATAAAGATTTATGCTTTTCTCTTGAACTGATTTTTGCTTGACCAAAGGTTTTCTAATTTTAATAAATTCAATGATAAAGTTTGTGCGTGTAATAATTTCTGTTTTATTTATTGGTTTGTGAATATAATCCGATGCGCCTGCGTCAAAGGCAATTTTAATATCGGTTGATGCAGATTTAGAGGTTACCATAATCACTGGTATATCCTTTGTTAAATCATCTGCCTTTAATTGTTTTATGATTTCGATGCCCGATGTTCCTGGCATTTCCCAATCCATTAAAACGATATCCGGGGTAATATTATGAGCAATTTTGTAGGTATTCAAAATGTCAACAATTTGAATATAGTAAAAATCAAAATTTCCTTCGCATAAAAACTCACGATACACACGTAAACTATAAAGATCATCGTCAACAGCCATAATTTTAATTGCAGAAGGATTTTCTGTAAATTCTTTCTCCAAATCAAAGCTATCTATTTGTTTAGACTCGTGCGTGAAACATTGATATGCAAGATATGGCAATATTTCTTTATTGTAATTGGATTCTGGCACAGTTTCAAGGGATTTTTCCTCAATTTCCTTCGCAACTTTCTCTGATTTTTCCTTAAAACATACAAAGGGTAGTGTAAACCAAAAGGTTGTTCCTACGCCAACTTCAGAACTTAAACCAATATAACCATCGTGCGAATCTATAACCATTTTACAGAATGTCATTCCCAAACCCGTACTTCGCACACCTCCAGACTTTTTAGCTTCTACTTGTCCAAATTTCTCAAAAACCAAATGTTGTTTATCTTCGGGTATTCCCTGACCTGTATCGGAAATAGAAATTATACAAACAGGTAATGAAGCTTTATATTCTGCTTTAATTTTGGAATCTATAAAGTTTGCATTTACAATTTCATCTTTATGATGAAATACACCTTCTGATTAAATTATGATTTGCCCTTCACTACGGGTATATTTGATCGCATTTGTCAATATATTTACAAAAACGCGGATAATAATTTCCTGATCCACATTCACGACTATACTTGGATTAATTTGCAGGCTCAAATTGAGATTTTTTTGTTTTATCAATAAAGCTACCTGCTTACATGCTTCTGAAGCTAATGAGAATACAGTACCTTCTGTTAAATTTAACTTTACTTCTGTGTTTTCGAATTTCTGAACATCCAGAATATTTAAAACAAGATTAAGCATTTGACTCCCTGCTGAGTTTACAATCAACCACATATCTTCTTCAGGGTACAGGGATGAAATTCCTAATATTGCATTCAATGGATTTTTTAAATCATGCACAATCATGCCTGTCATTCCTTCTTTGAATTTGTCTAATTCAAGGAGTTTTTCTTTTTGGGAATTTACCGTTTTATAAGCATTGGCATTGTCGATGGCAATAGTTATATAGGATGCAACAGATTGTAGATGAACCAAATCCTTTTGTGTGTATGCATTTTTTGTAAAACTATTCACAACAAAAACACCCAGATGTTGCGTATTGGTAGAAAGCGGAATATGAATAATTGAAAGTGCTTGATCTTCATCGGAATAATTCGATGGAGTATCGATATAATTTTTATAATCAGTATAATAGTCATTAATAAAAACAACTTTTTGATTTTTGAAACACCAAACATTCAGACTGTCTTTGGAAGATAAATCTTTTGTGAAATTTTCTAAAGTATTTCCTTTATCAATGAATCCTACAAAATTAATTTTGTTTTCTTTGCTATTGATCAACCCAATGCCAAAAGAATCAACTTTCATGATAGCCATCAAATATCCATAAACAATTTCGTTGATAGATTCAAGTTCGAAAGTTGATGTTACTCTTTGGCCAAACTCACTTATGACTTGCGATATTTTAAAAGATTTTTCAATTTCATCATTTTTAAAATTCAGCTCTTCATTTGACAATTTTAGTGCATCCGATTGTGCGGTAAGTTCTTCGTTTGTAGCTTCAAGTTCTTCAGCTTGTTGCTGAATTTCTTCTTTTTGTTGCAACACCTCATGGGTGCGTTCAGTAACTTTTCTTTCCAATATTTTATTTTGTTCCTTTATTTTGTAAGTTTTGTACTTATAATATCCAATAAAAGCAGATACCGTAATGAAAATCAAAAGAATTCTACACCACCATGTTTTCCAAAAAGGTGGTGTAATGATAATTTTTAGTGTTTTCACATTATTGCACCATATCAAATCGGAATTTGTTGACTTCACCATTAAATTATAATCACCGTGCGGTAAATTAGTATAATCGATAGATTGCTGTCCCAAAGGCATTTCGATCCAGTCTTTGTTTACACCTTCCAATTTGTAAGCATATCGTATTGTGTTAGATGCGTAATCCAAAGCTGCAAATTGTAATGAAAAGACGTTTTGCTTGTAACTTAAAATAAGAGTATCCAAATAACTGATGCTTTTTTTCAAAGAATAAGCAATACTATCAGAAACAGAATCAGGATTACTAATAATAGGAACTTCTTTGTTGAACACTTTTAAAGAAGTGAACATTATTTTAGGAACAAATTTTGAGATCTCTATTGAATCCGGGTAAACATAGCTAACTCCTTTGCTTCCACCATAATAAAATCTACCACTTTTTCCATGATAGAATGAACCTGCTAAAAAATCATTTCCCTGCAAGCCATCTTCTTTTGTGAAACGAATAAACTCCCCTGTTTCCGGATTGAAACGGTAAATACCGTTTTGCGAGCTCATCCAAAGATTATGGCGTTTATCTTCTGCCACCGAGTAAATATTTTGAAAAGGAAACCCTGTTGAATTATCATAGTGAATAAATCGATTATCTTTTTCCACATATTGATTTAAACCGCCATTTTCAGTTGCAATCCATATTCTGCCTTTTTTATCCTGAAAGGTATGTTTTGCACTCGAATGTGATAGTGAATTTTTATCATTTTCATCAGGATGAAAATTCGTGAATGTTTTAAGATCCTTATCTAAACGGCTTACTCCACTGGCGGTTGAAAACCACATTCGATGTTGATTGTCTTCAAATATATGCCAAGCTTCTTTTCCAACCAATGAATTATTGGGATCGTTACCATTAGGTATATAATTTATAAATAAACCTTTTCGGGGGTTACTTGCAGAGGGTATGAAACAATCAATGCCATTTCCGGGGGAAGCAAACCATGTATATCCTCTGCTATCTATAAATATATCAATGTAAAGCCAACTTTTTGCGCATTCTGGCCTATTTGCAGGTCGGTACTCCTCAATAATTTCAAGTGTACCTTTATTCCTGTCAAAACGACATCGAGTTAAAGGAGCAGTTCCAATCCAAAACTCATCATCAGAAACTTGTTCAAAAGCTCCAATGGTTTGTTGAAATGAAAAATTCCTATTACTTGCGTTTATAAATTTATAAACTTTTTTTGAATTGTAGTCCAAAATATTAATACCTTGATTGGTAACTCCCAGCCATAGGCAATTGTTTGAATCTTCATATATACCGCGAACTGTATTGGCAATCAAACTATTTTCAGAAAATGGAATAGCTTTATATATGGAAAACTTTGTTTTGTTCGGGTCTAAATAGAAACAACCTTCAAACAAGGTTTTAAACCAATAAAGACCTGCATTATCCATATAAACAAAATTAGAATTGCCGCTTAAGCCATCATCTGGAGCAGAATACGGGAAGAATGGGTCATGTTTATATTCAAGAAATGAATTTGAGCTTATATTATATCGTGAGAAAACATTGTTGTTAAAAAAAAGCCAAATATCGTTATTTGCATCTTTTACAAAATCAACCCAGTTTGGAATTATTTTTTTATAATTTACCGGACGATAAGGAATATTGATAATTTCTGAACTTTTGGGGTTATATTTCTTCAAACCGAATTTCTCAGTTGCAACCCAAATGAATCCATTTTTATCTTCTACTATATCTCTTATATTGTGTTCAATATCATTTTTAGGCAATTCTCCGTTAAAGAGATCTATATACTCAAAATGATTGCTTTGTTTCGCTTGGTAATTTAAAAAAAACAGTCCATTATTAGTGAAATATAAGTTTCCATTTTTATCTTCAAGTACTTGACCTGGTCGTGATGGTGCTAAAATTCGTTTATTTAAATTTTGATTTATATTTATTACTTGAAGCCCTTTGTTATCAATCCATAATTTGAAAAATCCGGCCTTACCGTCCGATAACCAAATATTGTTGTCTTTATCAACAATTTGAAAACTAAATTTTTCTGGTATTTTCCATTTCTTAAGTTCTTCTTCGCCTACTTCAATTTCAAAATTGAATTTTATTGGATCAAAAACAGCAATAGTTTTATAACCAAAAATCCATAATCGATTCTTTTTATCAAATATAATATTAGAGCGGGTATCATTACCGGTTAGTTTCTTTATTTCAAACAATTCAGTATTAGGATAAAATTTTAAGAGGCAGTTTTTTTCAATGATCCAAAAAATATTATTTTCATCTATCAGTATTCTTTTCATATCAGAAATGAAGTGAGGTGGATTATAGATTTTACAGTTTTTTCCGTCAAACCTCACTAAACCCCTGAATGTTACAAACCAAATGAAGCCGTCTTTGTCCTGAATTATGTCTCTTACAGAATTATGCGGTAAACCGTTATCAATCGTAATTTTATGGAATTGTATATTCTTGTAGTTGAAGATATCTTGGGCAATGGTTTGACTTGATAAAGGAATTAGGAAAAAATAAATAGCGATAAATGGAAATAGTCTTTTAATCATATCTTATGCTATAAGTTTTGAACAATTTATTCTACGAATAACAACAAAGATACTATATTTGTAATTATAACTGACTTAAGGAAGGTCAAAAAAAATTGGTTTATACAAAAAAAAATTTAAAGTAGAAATAAATCATTTGTCCTGCAATTATTTACCTAAATAATGCTAACATTGAACAAGGAATAATTTTTGCAATAGATTTTTAGAAATAAAAAGGAACTTTTCCAAAGAGAAAAACTTTGGAAAAGTATATTTTAGATGTTGATTCAATCCTTAATTCGCATTTTAAATTTATTTATACAAATTTTTAATTTCTTCGGCATTCAATGCCCTGTTCCATATACGAAACTCATCTAAAGTGCCTTCGAGATTATCTTTAAATCTGCTATTGGCTCCGATAACAAACGGAACACCCTCAGCTTTGGTGGGGGAAGCTACACGGTCATCTGCAGCATATAGTTTGCCATCGAGGTATAACCTAAGTCTGCTGTCAAACAATACTCCGGTATACTGATGCCACAAGGTGTCAAACTTTATCAGCAAATTGCCTTGCTCTATCGCGTTTTTGTTCCCTCCGCAAAGGTTGAAACGGTTACCATCAGGTTTTATTTCAAGTTCAAATCCTAAAGGAGTATCCCATGCTTCGCGTTTGCAAAACACACGGTAATAAGCATTGGCATCTGGCTTGTCGAGTTTCATCCAAAAGGAAAATGTCATGCTACTTTGCACATTCAGCAAGGCATTTTGTCCCATATCTACAAAACTTTTATTGTTGAATTTTAATGCCTTACCCGATTTCCCTTTTGTCCAAGCAGCTTGAGTAATTTTACCATCCAATCCATTTTTAGATATATCTTTGAGTATATTACCAGTACCTTCATCAAAATTCCAATATGCCACCAATGCTGAATCGAGCGGGGGAAGACGCTTGGCGAGGTTTTTGTTAGTGACTGAATGGTTATTTGCTGCCTTATATTTCATCAATTGTCCATTGAGGTAAATCTGAGAAGATGTGTCTGCTACTCCGAGATAGTTTTCTTTCATGGCTTCTGCAACTCTTACTTTTAGATCAATATCTTTGCAGCGAACAATTCTTATGTCTGGCAAACAGAGAGATGAACTGTTTTCGGCTTTTACATCGCACAAATTTGCCGAAATCACATCGTCCAACACAATAGCCGAGCGGACATCTCCAGTACCTGCTATAATTGATACATTAGTGATATTCAGGTTTTTAACATGCTTAACATATAAACCATAAGCAGGTAAATTGCTACCAAACATGCGGTTTACAGGATAATTTTTTGATTCTTCCGGTACATATAAAATAGTGTCTCTGTCGCTGCCACCGCCCGTTGTGTGTATCGTGATGTGGTCGAGACTGATATTTTCAATGGCGTTGCCAGGATAACCTGTAATATTGGATGCAATAAGCCCTCCGTTTTTGATAAAAATGTGTGAAAAACTAATGTTCCGCATCACTCCCCGTTTCGCAGACCAACCACTGACATTCGCTGAATGATTCCTTTCACCTAATTTTACAAAAATAGGTGTTTCTACGCTATCAATGGTGATATTGTTGAACGATATGTTATCCATTGTGCCACCATCCACCTGGTCAAGGTCTATACCCACCAAGCCGCCCCAAGCTCCATAGGTATGTTTCATTTCTTTGGATTTGGATGGCTTGATAACACAATTGGAAACCATGATGTTTTTAAACCCACGGATAGAACCGGTTCCCAACTTGATGGCGGAAGCATGAGAACTGACTATGCAATTCGTGATCACCACATTTTCTGAAGCCCTGTCGCCCTCTGATTTGAGGCAAATGGCATCGTCGCTGGCATCAACAATGCAGTCAGAAATGGTTACCTGATGGCAGCCGTCAATATCAATGCCATCGGAGTTGAAATTGCCATGGTTGAATATGCGAATGCCTCGCACCTGCACATAGTCGCAAAAAAGCAGACGCACATTCCAATAAGAAGTGTTTTCAATACGAACATCTCTCAGAGCAACGTTTGTACAATTGATGAGCCAACAGCCGAAAATTTGCTCTGGGATTTCGCCATGATCAAATTTGAAATTGGGGTGATTGCCGGAAGCATCTATTTTGCCATCGCCAATAATAGCGATATTTTGGAGGTCTTCACCAATAATAAAAGCTCGTTTAGTACATTTGAGTACATTATTTACTCTTGACACTGCTTTTACTTGGTTTTCAGGATAATCTAACAAGTTGCCAGAACCTTTGAGAATAGCCTGTCTCGAAAGCTCCAAGGTTACGTTGCTCTTTAGCTTAATTGTAGCAGACATAAAAACGCCTACTGGGAAATATACAGTGCCACCACCTTTCGCATGGCATGCATCAATGGCCTTTTGTATAGCTTGTGTGTTGATGGTTTTGCCATCGCCTTGGGCTCCAAAATTTGTAATATCAAAATTATTTTGAGCAAAGGATAATTTGACTATAAATAAACTGGCAATAAAGGTTAAATAAAAGACTTTCATAATAATTTGATTTTTAATTTATATGATATTGAAACAAATACTTACTTCTCTATTTTAACAATCGAGACTTTATGATTTAATTTTTGCAGTAGTTACCGATAAGTAATGAATAATTAATAATGAATAATTCTTCTAATTCGTTATAATTAGATGTTTGTAAAACCAATTGGTCTATATTATTTATTTTTTTTCACTAATATTTTAAATGAACCATCTCCATCCTTGTTTTATTTTATAAAATGTAAAAAATAAAATTCACTTTCCTTGAATCTAAAATGAAATATTTTCAGGTTTTTAATTAGTGCATTAGCATATTACGTATTGTCTTTTCTTGTCCATTTTTACCAATTTTAAAGTATTTTTTTTACCACTTAAATGTCTGTAGCCAAATGAAGAAAGTTTATATTTTGATTTTGGAAATAAACTTCTTATCAAGTTCTTCAGAATCTTTATATTTTATTCGCAATTCAACCAATTGCTTTTTTAAGCTATCACGAATACTATTGTATTCAAGTTGATGGTAAACACTATTCATTTCATTTGGATCATTCTTTAGATCATATAGTTCCCATTCGTCTATGTCATAGTAAAAGTGGATTAATTTGTACTTTTTCGTCACAATTCCATAATGTCTTTTAACCGCATGTATGCCAGGATATTCATAGTAATGATAATAAGCTGCTTCCCTAAAATTCTCACCCTCCCCTCTAAAAATTGGGAACAAACTCTTACCTTGCATATCAGAAGGCGAAACAATGGAGGCTGCTTCCAAAAATGTTTGTGCGAAATCCAAATTCTGAACCATTTCTTCGTTGCTTATTCCAGCTTTGATTACATTAGGCCAACGAATAAGGAGAGGGGTTTTGAAAGACTGGTTGTAAATAAATCTTTTATCAAACCACCCATGTTCTCCTAAATAGAAACCCTGATCCGAAGTGTAAACCACAATTGTATTTTCAGATAGACCGGCTTGGTCTAAATAATCTAATATTTGACCAACACTTTCATCAACAGAACCAATGCAAGCCAAGTAATCCTGCATATAACGTTGATATCGCCATTGCATTAGTTCTTTTTGATTCATTTGTGCGTATTCCTTTCTGAAATTTTCATTGATGGCAAGATATACAGAATCCCAGGATGCACGTTGTTGTGCGTTCATTCTGTTTATCTCTTTTTCAAAAGCTATTTTATCCCATTTACATGTTTCGAATATTTTTAATTCATCCATAATGCTTGGATAAATCTTAGAATCGCCAGCCCAATTCATGTTTTTCAAAATACTCATTTCAGCCTTTTTCGAAGCCATTCCCCTATGATCAAAATTATCGAATAAGTTCGAAGGTTCTTTAAAACGCTTTTTGGTAAATTTAGAAAATTGAGTTTTATCCGGAAACCATTCCGGATGGGGAGCTTTATGAAGGCACATCAATAAAAATGGTTTGTTGGGATCGCGTTGTTTTTTTAGCCAATTTAGAGTCATTTGGGTAATTATATCTGTCACATATCCTTCAACTTTTATATTTCCTTCTTTCTTGCAAATAAAATCGGGATTATAATAATTTCCTTGATCCGGTAAAATCTTAAACTCATCAAACCCTTTGGGATTGTTACCAAAATGTAATTTACCAAACATAGCCGTTTGGTAACCATTTTGTTGGAGTATTTGAGGAAATGTAATCTGATTAGTATCAAAAGGAGAAAGATTGTCTATTTTTCCATTGATATGGCTGTGTTTTCCAGTTAGTATTACCGCTCTGGATGGTGCGGAAATTGAATTTGTTACACAGGAATTTTTAAAGAGTATTCCTTCTTTGGCCAAACGGTCGATATGAGGTGTTTTTGTCAAACTACTATCGTAGGCACTAATAGCCTGATAAGCATGATCATCGGCCATAATAAATAATATGTTAGGCCTTTTTTTAACTTCTTTAGGATCGAGTCCTGTGCATGCCGATAAAACTAATACATTTGCAAAAAGATAATATGGAATACTATTTTTCATGATTAAACAAAATATTTTTATAGTTTAAATTTTGCAAAACTACTTTTAAATCCAATTCGTGTTGCGATGACATAAATGCTATCTGCTTTTCCGCTTTTAATAGGATGCTGATAAATTGTATAAGCTTTATTTATATCTGTTTTATATCCGATTACAGCTCCAGAAGTTTTGCATGTCAGGGTTATACCTTCTTTCTTTTTGTCTATTAAAGGATCATCCACCAAAGGCTGTATGCCTCCTGGCCAAAACATTTCAGATATTTCTGCTTCTGGAAGGAATCCCATATCCTTAATATCAATCATTCGTTCACACAAAGCCGTTCGGAGTTCCAAAAGTTTTTCCTTATATTTGGGGTCTTGGGATAAATCATTCAATTCCCAGGGATCGGTAGTAAAATCAAATAATTCTTCTGTAGGTTTTGATTTTCTCATAACTTGTTGTTGATATTTATTTAATAAGTGCAGGCTATCGAGTTTATAAAGCTCACGCACAGTTGCAATGGAGCGACGAAAATTTATATCTAAAAACTGTGGCTTATCTGGCTGAAAATATCGGATATATTTATAATTTCCATCAGAAATACCTCTAATAAAATCAGTTCTTTCATCAAAGCGGTCTGCTGAAAAAAAGGCATATTTACGTTTCTCAATATTTTGGCTAAAAATATCATGACCATTCATATAAGAAGGTGCAGGAACATCAAAAAATGACATAACCGTAGGTCCCAGATCCATTAAATAAACTAAATCAGAATTGCGTGATCCAGCCATACGTTTATCTGGAAAACGCACAATTAATGGAACCCGCACACCTGTTTCATATACAGTTCTTTTGGCTCTCGGCAAACCATCACCATGATCTGAATAAAAGAAAATAATCGTTTTATCGAGTAAATTTTGTTCCTCCAATTTTTTTAGAATAACCCCAATTATTTTGTCCACATTTAGCACATTGTTATATTGTGCGGCAAGATCCAATTTTGCTGTTGCACTATTTGGGAAATAGGGTGGCAAAATAACTTTGGATGTGTCAACTTCGCATTTTACATTTTCCCTCATCCAGCCAGAAATCATGGATTCATGCGTTTGCCAGAAATTAAGAACTTTAAAAAATGGTTTTTCACTTGGGAAATTACACCACTTTTCAGGCTCTTGGTTTGGGGGAGAAGTTGCTTCTTGTAAGTCCCAAGCTGTTTCAGGTGATGAAAATTGATAATCCGTTTTAGAGGCATTCATGCAAAATACACCTTTCACTCTTAAGAATTCTGTGAAACATCGCACATTATTAGGAGTTACCACTTCGTAACCAGGGAAAGGAATTTGTTTCATTAATTTTTTCCCAATTCGCATATTTTGTGCGCCACATGCAGATGGATACATACCTGTAATGATAGAAAATCGGCTTGGCGCACTCACTCCCGCACACGAATAAGCACGATCAAATACGATACCTTCTTTTGCAAGCCTGTCAATATTCGGTGTAGATATAGTATTATCGCCATAGCACGATAATCTAGGACTAAAATCTTCCAGAACGATCCACAGCACGTTGTATTTTTCTTTTTGTTTTTCTTTTGGGGTTTTAAAAGAGCTTAATACAATCTGGAGAATTGTAATTAGCACAAACATAAGAGAATGTTTTAGGGCTTTCATAATTTTTTCAATTTATTTGTTCGATAATATTTGTATAGATTTTGACAACATGTTTCAGAATATTTGCGTAAATCATCATATTTACTTTCCTTGAAGATCATCAAGATTAACAGTCCAATCATCTTTCATCAAAGCAACTTCTCCATCATTAGATCCAATTATGTGAAAAACCTTTAATCATCAGCGTAGGGCAAAGCCCTGAGGAAATATGGAATATATATTCAAAAACCATTAAAATAAAAATAACGCTGGCCGAAAACCAGCGTTAAATATTTGACAACTAAATAGACCTAATCACCTATCACAATTTTAAAAACTTTATTCTTTTATGAAATTCAAAGTTTTATTATTGTTATTTCCCACGAGCTTCAATAAATACATTCCGGATTTATAGTTCACTGCATCAATTTCCAACAAATTTTGACCCGATGGTATTGAATATGAATAAACCTTTTTTCCATAAATATCATATATTTCAAAGTGTTGAAAAATATTTATAGGAATATCAATTCTCATCATATCGGAAACCGGATTCGGAAATAATGAGATCTTGTCCGTTTCATTGTTCTCTATAGAATTTCCACCAAAATTAATATAAAATGTAGTTTTTACAAAGCTTATTCCACCGTTATCGACTCCACCATTATCCGTTAAAAGAATAGTAAGCTTTGAACTTCCACTGGTGATGACAGGTGTGTATCTCAGTATTGCAGTTTCTTCTCCTTGTATATAATCAATTTTAAGATTAGAAAAGTATTTGTCTTTTTCGCTTGCCGTAACGCCCATGGATATATTTTGCACTTGATCTAAATCACCGTCAGTAATGCCTGTAAGCGTGATGGATTTCTCTGTTAAATCTGGTGTAATCAATTCGTCTTCAATCAGATCAATTGTAGGAGCGTCATTCACTGGAGATACTTTAATTTTAAATGTGATTTGTTTTTGTAGATCTCCATTGTTATAAATATTACCACCATGATCATTCATTGTGAGAGTAATGTTGGCTGTTCCAGATAAATTGGGAGCAACCGAGTAGTGGATGACACCTGTATCATTGGGTGAGCTGTAGTCAACGCTTATCGAGCTAATAAGTTGCATATTGTCAGAAGCGACCTCCATGGTTAATGGTTGAATTACCAAATCATCCCCATCGGAAATACCGCGAAGCACGATAGAAAGATTCGTAGCGTCTTCGAAAGTAATTTGCTCTGCCATCGCGTTAATTTTAGGCATCATATTCACTTCTGGAACAACTGATATTTTAAGCGAAGTTTTAACAGAATCAGTACCTCCGGAATTTATACCACCATTATCCTTCACAGTAATCGAAATGATTGAATTCCCCAGGTTGCTACCATTGTGTGTATAATGTAAAATGGCATTTGAACTTCCTTGAACATAATCCACACTAATATTTGAAATTATGCTTGTGTTACTACTTTCTGCAGTAATTGTAATATTTTGATCTGTAGCTATATCACCGTCAGAAATGCCGCTTAATTCAATTGTTTGGTTAGCGACATCGGAGTTTAAAATTGTTATATCGGCAACACCATCAATCAGAGGCGCTTGATTTCCATAAGAGCCCACTAAAGTAGTAACACTTTTTGATGGTAATAATACAATACCACTTACTGGTATCGTTTGAATTTTCTCACAGTTCAAAGCTTCCGTTGTTTGAAATACTGCATATTGCAGAGGCAAATTAGTTCCGGCAATTTTAATTGTTGCAGGTGTAGTACCATTATTAATGAATACTGAAACTACGCTTTTACCATCTGCTTTTTCGTTTATAAATGAAGTTCCCAAAACAGATGTACTACCAGCTACTGTTCCCGAAATTCTTGTTGCACCAGGACGAATATATTTTGCAAAATTTCGTGTAGTATATAACATTGAAGTAGGTTGATTACTTTTCATATCAAAATATGCTTCTTGAAAAGACCAGGTTGTCCAATGACTTACATTTCCAGCTACTAATGAGCCAAACAAAGCGTTTGCTGTGTACATTGCATCAGAAAAAGTTTTATAATCTTTGTAGGTTTCTGTCATCCAAAGTTCTTTTGGATATGCGCCTTCTTTGCAGTTGTTCCACATGGTAGTCCATTGCGAAAAATCTGGTGATCCTGCACCAATACCGTCTGAAGCATAACCGTGTACAGCAATAGTTGTACAAAGTTGATTAGCAATCGGATCGGCCTGTAATGCATCAATATATTGAGCCATAGAATTTGAACCTTGAGAAAAAACCTGCTCAGGCATATATATTTTTGTGTTTAACCCTTCCGCTTGCAAGCGTGGACCAACAACTTTAATCAACTGCACAAAATGGCTCGGATCTAATATTGCCGACCCATAAGGTTCATGGAAAGCCGGTTCATTTTGTAAACCAACACCTGTTAATTCAATTCCTACTTTTTCTTTGAAAACATTACAAAATGCAACAATCATTTCGGCAAATTCATCATAATAATGATATTCCAATTTGTTATCTGTTGCATCGCAACTTGTTTGCACACCTGCCTGCATATAGTCTAAGGAAAGATTTCCCTTCATCCATGCCGGAGGACTCCAAACGGTAAGAATAAAATCTTCAACGCCATTTTCTTTTAACGAACGAAAATAATCCCAATTGAATACTTTGTCATTAAACTTGGAATAATCCGTAACAGTAGGGTCATCGTTGTCATTGATGGGTTCAAACTGGTTTTCAATAAACCCAATGCGTATGGCTGAGGCACCCATTTCATTTGTATAATTTTCTACAAATCTAAACTCATTTTGAAAGGTTCCAAATCCCCGCATAACTTGGTACTTTGTAGCGGTGTCAACGGTATAAACAAGTGCTTCAGATGCCTCGTTGCTTACGATAGTTATATTGAAAGTGTCCTTTTTTTGAGCATTGGCAGATGTCACATTGAGAATAATTTGGGTTGAACCAGTGACAGTTCCAGGAGTAAATTTTACTACTGCCGTGCCATTATTCATAATTTCGCCTACAACAGGATTTGCAATATCCGTATTGCTCGATGATGCAGTTAAAGTAATTCCGGATGTACTGAAATTTCCATTGCTTAATCCTGTTACAATTACGGAATCAGGATGTGGATTTAGATTAAGTATTAATGCTCTATCTAAAACTGGATCAATCGTTGGTTGCGTTTCAACATTTGGAAAAATTGTTTTGTCCCCAACTCGAATATTTTTAACATAAAACGTTCCACTGCAGTTAGTAAAAGGAAAAGGGAAATCCTTATCGTGCATATTGAATAACAAGCCTGTAATTCGTTCTGAATTTATTGGAACCCCGGATGAATTTAACAGATAACCATCAGTTCTGTAATCAAGAACGATAGAATTCCATGTTCCTTTTGTTAATAATTTCCTTTGCGCATGAGCTCCATTTGCATTTCGTTCTCCATTAATATCATAAAAATACACATGCCAATAAAGATCAGTTGTTACAGGATATACCTCCATACTCATATAAGGATTATCTTTAATGTTAACTTCCGGCAAACTGTGCCAAATTCCATCCCAATTACTTTTGGTTATCATATCAACTTTAACAACATCATCATAACCATCGAAGGTTGTTTTTTGCATGGTGAATTTGCCTGTTTGCGGCGACCAAAGACCGTTTGCTAAATCTTGGTCAAAGTTTGCTGTTGGGACAACATGGCCAAATAAAGGGTCGCTTAAAACATTAACGTTGAAAGATAGAATGTAAGATTGATTTCCATTATTTTGTGCGTTACCTCCTTCATCTGTCAAAGTTATGGTGATTTTGGTTACTCCGGTTTTTAAGGGCTTAAGATTGAGAATTGCCTCTGTACCTCCGGGAGTATAATTCAAATTTGATATTTGATTTGCAATAACCGAATCTACAGAACTTTGAACACTCATGACAATGTTTTGTGTATTATCATCACCATCTTTTATGCCTGAAATAATAATTTCCTTCATACCTTGTGAAAGCAATAAATTAATGTCATCCATCATATTTACAGAAGGAGCATTATTGAGATTCGTATAAACATCTGCATAGAAAATCATTTCTCTGGTATTTTCAGTAGCTTGTCCATCGTTAAGTGTTACGGTAATTTTTACATTTTGAGCAGCCGCTAAAGGTTTAAATTTCAAAAGTGCAATTTGTTGACCTTGAATGTAGTCAACGGTGATTCCGGGAATAACAGAATTGTTGTCTGAAACTGCAGAAATACTTAAATTTTGTTGAGCAGTAGCATCTCCATCGCCAATCCCGTTTAAAGTTATTACCATATCCTTGTTTACTTCTGCACTTATATCTTCGGCTTGTTGAATAACAGGACTTTTATTTCCTTCTACAGATATCCAAAAACTTACAGATTTGTTTTCGTATCCATTACTTCCTGTAGCTGTTAGTGTAACTCTTTCCTTACCTGTTACGTTGGGTATAATATCAAAAGTGAGCGTAGAATTCTTTGCTGAAATTGCCGTAAAAGCAATATTCTGAATTAAAGCTTCGCCACCTGAAATTGATAAAGAGTTAGCATTTTCTATATCGGTAATGATGATTTTCCTTTGAATCGCATTTTTTGCATACTCCTGATCTGGAATCGCACAAATATTCGCTGATTTTTTTACATTACCCCCTAGTTTAATTTGATCTATATATGTAGTTCCCTTCCATGTGAGTGCATCACCATTGATTGCAAATAAAATTTGGTTGATGGCAGCATGATTTGCAGTAGTCATACCACTAAAATCAAAAAATAATTCAGTGTAAGTTGAGTCGCCAAATTTTACTCGTTTTTGAATATTTACGGTTTTTGTACCATCTCCAATGTATGCATTAATTTTAAAAGGGAATTCTGCTGTAGATGGTTTTAATTTGACATACATAAACGGAAACTCAGTGATATCAATGGCAGAAGGAATATTATATCCAAAGGAAACCCATTTTTCATTTTTATTCGCACTAACCTTCAAGTTATCATTGGCTTCAGATAGGGAATATTGTCCAATTTTTGATACCCACCAATTGTGTGAACCATCATTAAAATTATCAACAAAAGAATAATTATTATGATTGCGAACCATGACAGTGAAGGATGTTAAGACAGAATCAACACTTTCTCCTGCATGACCTCCATCATCTTTTAATTTTACAGTTACCGTAGCGGTTCCTGTGCCGATTGGAGTGAACTTTATACTTCCTGTATTTTGAGGTGAAGTGTAACTTACAACAGGATTGGAAAGTATGCCTGAGGGCTGTACTGAAACAGAAAGAGAAAGTAACTGGTTTCCAATAGGATCTCCATCATCAATTCCAGTTAAATTAATAGTCTGTTCTGCATCATTGTCAAATATTTTTAAATTTGCAATTGAATTGATTGTTGGCGCATTATTGATGTTGGGATCTAAAACTTTTACCGTAAAAGTATTTACAACTGAATCAATTCCGCCAAAATCAGTACCTCCGTTATCAACCAATTTTACTTTGATGGAAATTGTGCCTTTTCCAGAACCGGTGGGAGTGAATTTTAATTGTGCGGTGGACTGTCCTTCTACGTAAGTAACAGAAGGATTTGGAATAATGGCAGTATTGCTGCTTGTGCAAATAAAAGACAAATTTTGCGGTACACTTGGATTTCCATCATTGATGCCCGTTATTGAAATACTTTGTTCAGGAAAATTATTATAAATAGCGCTAAAATTCGCAATTGCATCCATTTGGGGCGCTTTATTGAAGGCTTTGAAATCACCTTCATCGGCACCTAAATCAGGATATGATGTATTTCTGCTTTGATTATCTACATCAAAAAAGACAGATGGAATCGGTTTTCCTGCGCCTTCAATTTTTGTAGAAACGTTGGTTTGTAAATGTAAATCAGTAGCAGAAACGAAAGGAGGTAACTCTGATAGGATATTTTGATCCTTCGTAGCAGCAGCAGTTTTATATGCCGAAATTGTAGAATACTTAGTGCTGTATTGTATAAAATCGGTTCCTTCGGGATAATACAAATTATTATCAGAATTTGCATCTAATTTTGAAAGACCGGTGTATTGACTAAACACAACCTGATTGATTCCAGCTCCTGTAGATGAATTTATTAGGAGGTTATTAACTAAGTTTAAACTAAATTTTTCATTTCCTCCAATATACAATGCAGTCATACGTGCACCAGCAGGTGTGTTTTGATTTATGAATACTGAATTATTCCAAACATAACAATATGGATCAAGGGTATTCCTTGAATTTAGATATATTCCGGCATTTGCACTGGTTGATGTTGTTGCCTCACATTTTAACCCGGAAATCATATTATTATAAATTTGTAAAACCGGGGCTTCCAAATAAACTCCGAATATCCGGGCGCTTGTGCCTACAGCAACATTCGTGATATTTTTTATGACATTATTGTAACAGTAAATATATCCGCCACAAGTATAATTAATTGTATTTATAGCTTTTACATTTCCATTATAATTTACATTAAAACCTGCTCCGTCCAATGTATTTCCGTAGATTTGTGTGTTAGTGCAGTTTTGAATGCTTATGGCCCCGGTTTCAAGACCAAAATTACCAGTTATAGTATTGTTAAAAATATTATTATTATTGTCATTTGAAGTTGGTGCTCTTTGATAGTTAAAATTAATGCCGGCATCGGCATTTTTTAATGCATTATTAAAGATATTATTATTGTTATTATTTCCAGATGCCGAGGTTGCGTAAGAGTCAAATTTAAGGGCATAAGTTCTAGTTCTATCAGAGCCTAATAAATCAACACTACAGTTTTTTATAATATTATTACAGCAACCGTCAGAAGGAATTCCGCTGAATAAAATGCCAAATTCAAATGCTTGTGTGGTAAGAGTATTTTTAAATTCAATTCCATCAATAGTAACATAATCTGCAGCCAATATTCCAAGAAAGCAATCCTGTACACTTGAAGATGCAGCTACTGTTATGACAGGCTTATTTGTGCCAGTTCCAGAACGCTTTATATTTAGAGGCTTACTCGATGAAGATACCTGTCTGAAATATTTGTAGGAATGGTCATAATCAGAAGCAATTTGAGTAAAGGTTGCATCATCGGAAAGTACCAAGGTTACGCCTTCCGACCCCATTCCCTTGTCATTTAAATCGGCAATTGCGGATTTCAAAGTTGCGTAGTCTCCACCAGAAGGTATAACCGATTTTGTACCTACAACATTCGCACAAACAACCGCATTTCTATCGGTGTTGATGGTTGGCTTTGTCTGTGTTATTCCGCCTGCTTCAATGCTTTCGCAAATTACATCAATACTTGTTCCAATTCCGGCTGTTTCTTTAAGATCTATTAAAATCCAAATTTTCAAACTCCCTAAGCCAGCAGTAGAAGCTTTACATCCCGTTAAGGTTATCGATTCTGAAGATGAAGGATTGTTTATTATAGCGTAAGGCGCAAGCAATAAGTCTGGAAAACTGTTCGTATTGCTTGCTTTTATCACTGTTAGTTTTCCGATATTTGCGTTGCCTGCGATCGATAAATTCAGTTTAGAAATATCCAAAACTGGTGTTCCCGATCCGCCGGTGGTAATATCAATTCTTAAGATTCTTTGATTGATTGTACCCTGACCATAAGGTTGATTTGCTAAAAAATCACTTTGCAACTGGGTGGCGCTCGTGTAAGTGATTTGTGCATGAACATTTATAGCAAAAACTATAAACATTATTACAAAAAGCACTAATTTTGCTTTCTGCTTGAATCGTTTTTTCATCATTTTGAGTTTTCGTTTAATTAGTAGAATTAAGTTTTAGTTATCTGTTCTTTATAATAGAGCGAAATTAACCCAATTCCCAGTGAGAGCTTTATAGCATTATTCCAATTGTTTTCATTAGATTTCCAAAATGGAAATTTGTTTTTCATTATTTTTCCATCCGTTTTCATCAATATCCTGTTTATATATAATCAATTGAATTTTAATTTATTATAAGAGGTGTTCTAATATTCAAATAATGGTTAGATATTCCTTAAAGTTTTGGGGTTTTATATTTTCAAACAATTCATAATTTTGATTGAAAATGAAGAATTCTTTATAAAAAGCGATATATTACCCATTGATCATCGATCTGTATTTTAAGGGTGTGTATCCAGTAAAACGGACAAATTGGTGTGTAAAATTAGCCTTATTAATGAATCCAGATTGCTCACAAACTTCTTTTACAGGCAAATATCCGTTCATCAATAGTTTACAAGCATGGTTAATTCTTATTTCATTCAAGAATAAGGAAAAGGTTTTGGATGTACGAGCTTTAAAATATCGACAAAAGGCAGTTTCTGTTAAATTTGCAACTTATGCAACTTCACAAAGTTTAATTCCTGATTTAAATTTTTCAAGGATGAAACTGATAATCTTGTCCATTCGCTCATTATCGCCTAAATCCTTGTCCATCAAAGTAAAATTCTTGCTCAATATTTCAATATTTTCGGTAATACTCATCTTATTCAACAGAACAATCAGATCTACAATAGCTTCTACCCCATCTTTTTGAGGCATCATTTTGATAATATCGATCATTTCTCTTTTCTCTTCGCCTTTAAACCAGATTCCGAATTGGCTACGTTCCAAGAATCGGTTTATTTTTTTCATTTCAGGTAGTTGAAAGAAATTTTCACCTAAAAAATCTTTTCTGAATTTTATAACAATAGCCTTTGACAACAAACATTGCGAGGATTGATAATACAAGTCATCATTTCGCCAAACATGAGGCAGTCCACTTCCAACGATTACTAAATCGCCTTCCCTAAAACTATTTAGATTATTTCCAACAATTCTGGTTCCTGCGCTTTGTTTTACATACATAATCTCAATTTCGGGATGAAAATGCCAAGGCGAAGGAAAGAACGGTTCGGAAATTTCGCTTATTTGTATGGATTTATTGTTATCTATATGAACTTTTTCAAATAATGCTTGCATAACTCAATTTTTATCTTGCTAAAAGAACATACTTTTTGGATAATTTTTCAATAAATCGAATTGATTTTCTCATTATTTTTGTTTTAGTATTTAGACGGTAATAAATTAAAAATTTAATTCAATATTTTATGAAAGTACTTTTTATTGGAGGATCCGGCAATATCAGTTCATCTGTGAGCAAGTTGGCCATAGAAAACGGGATTGACCTCTATCATTTAAATAGAGGAAACAAGCCATTAGAATTGAAAGGAATAAAAACCATTCAGTTAGATATCAATGACAAAAAGGAGGTCGAAAAAGCCCTTGTCGATCATTCTTGGGATGTTGTAGTGAATTGGATAGCATTTACCCCAGAAGATATAAAGCGTGATTTTGAATTATTTCAGAGTAAAACGAAGCAATACATATTTATTAGTTCTGCATCAGCCTATCAAAAGCCTCTTTTACATCCATTTATAACAGAATCTACCCCATTAAAAAATCCATTTTGGGATTATTCTCAAAACAAAATTGCATGCGAAGACACATTAATTTCCTTGTACCGTGAAAAAGACTTTCCAATAACGATTGTTCGTCCTTCATTAACTTATGATACCGTGATTCCTGTTGCCATAGGAGGTTGGAATGATTATACATTTATTGATAGAGTAAAGAAAGGAAAAAAAATCATTATACATGGTGACGGTAACAGTCTCTGGACGATCACACATGCACAGGACTTTGCAAAAGGATTTGTAGGTTTGCTGAATCATAAACAAGCCATCGGACATGCATTTCACATCACTTCGGATGAAGTTTTGACATGGAATCAAATCTATGCAAGCATCGGTGAAGCGGTAGGTGTCGTTATTGAAGGGGTTCATATTCCTTGCGAATATATTTGTCGCGAGGCTAAAAAAATTGACTGGATTTGGATGGGTGGCGATTTCATGAGGGGGAATCTTTATGGCGACAAGGCAACGAGTGCAGTTTTCGATAATAGCAAAATAAAAATGTTTGTTCCCGGATTTAAAGCAACAATTCCATTTCAAAAAGGTATAAAAAAAACCATTGAATGGTTTGAAGCCGACGAAAATCGAAAAGTAATTCATGCAGATTATAACCGGTTTTTAGATACCATAATTGATGCATGGGAAAAGGACTTCATGCACAAATAAATCAGATTATCATCTTTTTATAATCATTATTTAAACTATTCAAAAATGGAAAATATTTTAAAGGCGGCTTTGATAGGTTGTGGAGATTACCTTCGCTGGGAAATTGAAAAACTAAATTCATCAAAACAATTAAAAGTTGAATTGACATTCGACACAGATAAATCAAAAGCAGAAAAACGAGCTAATCAACTCAATGCAAAGGCAGTATATAATATAGAAGAAATTTTCAATCATATTGAAATAGATGTAATTCTCATTTTCACACCACCTTTTGCAAGGCTTGAATATTTTGAGAAAGCAGCCAAAGCGAAGAAAAACATAATAACAACCAAGCCTTTAGCGAATAATTTGCAAGACGCTACAAAGCTTTTAAATATTGTACAAGATAGCGGTATAAAATGTGCGGTTTTTTATGGCCGAACAGGAAATCATTCTGTAGAAAAGATGAAACAAATTTTTGAACAGGGAGATATCGGAAATCTTGCTTTTTACAAGGAAGATTGGTTTCATCACTATCCACAATGGAATAATTGGGCTACAGACAGAACCCAGAATGGCGGTCCCTTTATGGATGCCATGATACACAACCTAAATAAAGCGCGATATTTAATCGATTCCCCTATTAAAAAGCTCTTCTACTCTTCCGAAAATTTTTCTCAGCATTTAAATTGCAATGATACCGAGTTCTTGAAAGTAACATTTGAAAACGGTGCTTCTACGCAACTTTTTATTACATGGGCTGCCGATCTGGAAGTTTTTTCATTGGAAGGAAACGAAAGAGAGCACTATGGGATAAGTCATTACATAACAAATCAAGGGTGGTATGTTAAAGAAATCAGCGAGGACGGCAAAAACTATATACAAGCAAAGAAAAATAGTGAAATAAAGAAATGGATGGTGGTAGAAAGCGATTTAACTCCTTATGATGCATTTGCGAAGGCGGTTCAAAACAATTTAAATGTAGAACCTGATATTTCTATGGCTTGGGAGGATATTCACATTTTGGATGCTGCTTGTCTGAATTCTTAAACTAACAATGAATTTTCAACCAATCATAAATAATTGTTTTTCAATGTTTTATAAAAATAAAAACCTTATAAAATACCTAATATTGCCATAAATCCAAAACCAGAAAATTTATCTTTCATCATCATCAAGAAATAGCTCTTCCAAATCTTCCATTACTTCCATCTTATAGAGTAGGTTTTCCACCGCTGCGATAGAAATTTCGTTTTCCTCTCCCGCATCCGCATCATGACTTATTATTACAAACTGAGATATTTGTTTGTTTTTTTTGCTGTTTTCATCATATTGAATATAAAAATCGCATGCTTGAAAGGTGAAATTCCAACTATCTTCCATTGAAGAATCCCGAATGTTTTCTATTTCAATAATTTGTGAAGCCAAATATTGAAGCATCTCCAAGCAATTTTCATGGTTTTTATTAAAAAATATTCGCATAATTTTATTTTTTTAAGAATGATGGTTTATCAGTAAAAGTGTTTCAATTTGTTGATCCAAATATTTACGAGTATATCTTTTTCGATGCAAAAATATTTTATTTTCTCTTTTGATCAACAAAATATTAATATTTTTCTGTTGAAAATATCAATGATGCATGATGATAGCAAATTAATCAATATAACTTTAAGATTTGAGGAACATCATTGACAATGATGCCAACATTGAGGGAATGAATTTTTTGTGCGGGTACATCACATTTTTGCACAGATCGTTTTAAACCTAAAAAATGAAGTTGCAAAATGGATTTTGTTAGCCAGAAAGAGCAACCTTTGCACCGCTTTGAATATTCTATACCATTGGAAAAGATCAGAAAAATGGATTCAAGTATATGAATGGTCATCGGAAATAATGTTTTATTTTGCTCTTCCCTGTATTTTATATTTTCAATCATGCCATGAATCTGCAATAATCCTTTTTCATGATCCTTTTTATTCAAGCACATATAAATTGATTTAACAGAAGCGCATAGCAAATTTTCAATTTCTTCAATTAGTTCGCTGCTCGCAGAATTCCGAAATCTTGGCGGAATTGTAGGTTCCGGCAAATCAGACAAAGAAACGAAATCGTTTTTTACTATTGGGATGCCAAACAACTGATAAAAAAATGCAATAAAATCAATCAAGAAAGTTAATGGAAGTATGGATATTTCATAGAATATCAATCGATTAGATAAAGAATGTGATTTACCGTCTGTTAATCGGCTATATATTTTCCTACGTTGATAATTAATTTTTATAGCTTCTAAAACATGGCCAGTGAAACTCATCGCAAAAATATTTTATGAATCGGAAAGTTATGGTTTATGAATTTTGTAAAAGAAGTGAATAATTTTTGGTTTACGAAATAATTTTGAGGGAACAATACACTATCAAAAAGAAAAATAAAACCTCAATCCAACTGATCATTGAATAGAATATTTATAATTAAAAAGAGAAGCGCAGCCTCCATGTGAATATGTCGGATGCGCTTAGAATGAAATTAATTCGAATCACAAAATGCTATGTAATGAATCAATACAATGTTTTAAGATCTATTCAGCAAAAAATAATACTATAAAATTTCTACTGATCTTGGACCTTTTTCTTTGGCTTCTTCGCGTTTAGGCAATACGATGGTTAGAATGCCTTCTGAATGAGAGGCAGAAATTTTATCTGATTCAACAGATAGAGGTAGTGAAAATCGCCTACAGAATTTAGAATAACCAAATTCCCGTCTGAGGTATTTTTCCGATTCTTCTTCAATTTTATTTTCTTTCTCAGAGCAGATGGTCATCACATTATTCTGAATATCAATTTTAAAATCATCCTTCTTTAAACCGGGTGCTGCCACTTCAATTTTAAAAACTTCTTTGCCTTCAATTATATTGACGGATGGCACACTAATTCCAGTTTTTTCCCAAACATCTTCAAAAAAATCACGACCAAAAAAATGATCCACTACATTAGGTAAATTCATAAATGATTTCAGTGTTGGTAACATAAGTCAGTTCCTCCAAAAATTAAGGTTAAAACAACAATTTTTACTAATCGGAAACGATTCCAAAAATTCAGAATCATTTTCTGAAAAATTGTTTTCAATTCTCATACCATCTTCCCCAATGCCCTAATTTCAGTAAGTTTTTCATAACAAACGCCATTTTGTCATGAATATTTTTCAACTCAATGCCATATTGACACTACAAAAGGAATCTACAACTAAATTCTGATTAAGAATTGTTTGTAATTAACTAATTCAGCTTCTTTTACGCTACAATTTTCTATCTTGGCTCTGGGAGGACCTTGTTTAACATAATCTAAAAAATCATTGAGGGTTTCCTCATCAGATTCTGCTTCGATATAAAGACTTTTATCATTGGGATCGTTTCGTACAATTCCGTTTATTTCTAACTTTTTTGCAATGTCCTGAACATACATCCGAAATCCAACTGCTTGTACTTTTCCTGTCAATTTAATACAAATCCTTTTCATAAAATTTCAAAAATTAAACTGGAATATAAATTTTGTCTATCATTTCTTGATATTCTTGTAGGGGATTGCTTAAATGTGTTATTCCCCCACCACTTTTATAATAAAATTTGCTATCCTTATTTTCAATAAATCGAATCATTACCGCACTCACAATTTCACCTCGATTGTAAACTCCAAATACTCCGGTATAATAGCCACGTGTATGATTTTCAGTATCGCTGATAATTTGCAATGTTTTCGTTTTTGGGGCTCCTGTTATAGATCCTGCGGGCAACAAATTTGCAAACAAATCACCTGGATGTGAGGAGTATGATTTTTGTAATTTACCACAAATTTCAGAACTTACCTGAATTAGATTATTTTGATTCGTCTTAATGTAATCCAGATAGCGATACCGCTTTACATGAACCTCAGTAGCTACCCGACTTAGGTCGTTTCGCAACAAATCGACAATGGTTGCATGTTCCGCACTTTCTTTCTCATCGTGTAAAATAATTTCTTTGGCATTTTTAATTTCAGCTTCTATCGTTCCTTTCATGGGATAAGTGGAAATCCACCCATTTTTCACTTCAATAAAATTTTCCGGTGAAAAGAGGACAAACTGATCATCAAAAAATAGTTTGTTTTTACTTTTGCAAAAATTGAAAATTTCTGCCAGACTCCAATTGGTTTCTATTCTATTTTCAAAAGTCAGATTCAATAAAAATGAATTTCCAAAAGCTATTTCCTTCTTTATTGCATTAAATTTTTCCAAATACTCAGAATAATCAAGGGGAAATTTCTGAAAACTTAAATTCTTCGGATTTTCCTGTAAAAAAGGATAATTTGAATATGTCCCAATTTGGAATTTTATCTTTTTGGAATCAATTTTATGAAGTTCTTGAATATAAGCACAATCGAAATTAAAATTGATAATAAAAATGAACTGTTTGTTTTGTGATCCCAAACTGTTCATTTTATTAATAATCAAATCTTTACTAATAATCAATCCTTCATCAATCATTGTATGTTGACAGAAAAAAATAAAACCCGACCGGCTGCAAAATTAAACTTTATTTTCTTTTGCGCTTTTATTCCCGTCCAAATCTTTTTTTTCATTGCTGGCGCAATGCATGTCACACCAAGAATTTTTCCATTCACAGGTACAAAATCCAAAAACCTTATCGATAATTTTGCCTTGTCTTATTTTGTGTAGTTCGAGTAAACCCGATGCGGGGGAAGCACTTGCAGCTCTGGAAATGATTTCAAATGAAATTGAAATTTTCAATCTCAGTATATATGGCCAGACTCCCATATTTTCAGGCTCTTCCTGCACCCATAAAAAACGAACGGCCTGGGTGTATTTTTGTTTCAAACCTTCGGTTTCTTTTACCGGAAAAGGATGAATCTGCTCGATGCGAATCAAAGCTATGTCCTTTCGCTGAAGTGATTCTTGTTTTTCTAACAAATCATAATAGATTTTTCCGCTTGAAAAAACAAGCGTTTTAACATCATCCTGATTTACCTTATTATCGTCGATAAGTGCGCTGAAATGACCATTTTCAAGCTCATTAATGCAGGAAACGGCTTTGGGGTGACGGAGCAAACTTTTGGGAGTGAAAACAATATGAGGAACCCGGATTTTCCATTTCATTTGTCGTCGGAGAAGATGAAAAAAATTGGCCGGAGTGGTACAATTAGCAACAACAATATTATTTCCCACAGCCAGACTCAAAAATCTTTCAGGGCGAGCACTGGAATGCTCCGGACCTTGCCCTTCAAAACCATGAGGCAATAGCAAAAACAGACCATTCAGAATATTCCATTTTTCATTTGCCGACGAAATATATTGATCAAAAACAACCTGGGCTACATTGCTAAAATCGCCAAATTGAGCCTCCCAGATATTTAATCCACCGGGTAAGGCAAGTGCATATCCATATTCAAACCCCAAAACACCATACTCAGACAAAGGTGAGTTATAGATATGACAAGAAGCTTGGTTTTCTGAAACGTTTTTAAGTGGAAAATACTTTTCATCCGAATCTTCCATCACAAGAGCCGCATGACGGTGCGAAAAAGTTCCTCTTTCGGAATCCTGACCGCTCACTCTAACAGGAAATCCTTCTTCAACGAGCGTTGCATACGCCAATAACTCACATAAAGCCCAATCCAATCGGTCGTTTTCTATCATGAGTTTTCGGTCTTCAATGATTTTTACAATCTTGGAGAAAAAGTTCTTATCATTAGGCAATGTATTGATTTTAGCGGCAATTTCTATTAACTTGCTTTTAGGAACTCCTGTTGGATGCAAATCAAAAAAATCGTTATCATCGGGCTCATAATAGCCTTCCCATTCTTTTGACAAAAATTGTTCTATGCGGACTTTCTCAATTTTTCTCGATTTCTCTAATTTTTCCTCCAAAATGCTATTGTAATCCTTTTCAAATTGAACCAAATCTTCTGCTTTGTAAATTCCTTCTTCAACAAGCGATTTGCCATAAATTTCTTTAACATTTGGGTGCTTTTCTATGATTTTGGAAAGAAGCGGTTGGGTGAAACGGGGTTCGTCACCTTCATTATGTCCATATCTTCGGTAGCAAAGTATGTCGATAAAAACGTCACTATGAAAGGTTTGCCTGAATTCAACCGCAAATTTGATCGTATGAACGATGGCTTCCACATCATCACCATTTACATGAAAGACCGGGCAACGTGTAACTTTCGCAATATCTGTGCAATAAGTACTTGAGCGGGCATCAATATAATTGGTCGTAAACCCTACTTGATTGTTAATAATCAAATGAATAGTACCACCAACTTTGTAGCCTTCCAAATTCGACATTTGCAAGACTTCATAAACAATGCCCTGTGAGGCGATTGCTGCATCACCATGTATTAATACCGCAGCAAGTTTCGAATTATCATTTTGGTAATTATGATAAATTTTGGCCTTTGCTATTCCAAGTACAATGGGTGACACCGTTTCGAGATGCGATGGATTTGGAACAAGGCTTACTTTCACATCCTTTCCGTTGTCGGTTAAAATCTCATTGCAATATCCCAAATGGTATTTTACATCCCCCAGTTCCGATCCATCGTCATATTCCTTGCCCACAAATTCCTTGAAAATATTTTCATAAGGTTTTTGAAGTGTATTAGCCAGTACATTCAACCGACCTCGATGAGCCATTCCGATGACAAATTCTTGAATACCCAAGTCTGTTCCTTTTTCGAGCATGGCATCTAAGGCAGGAATCAATGCTTCAGCTCCTTCGAGCGAAAATCGTTTCTGACCAACAAATTTGCGGTGAATAAACTGCTCAAAACCAACAGCTATATTGATATGAAAATAAAAATGCTTCTTATCTTCGGCAGTAAATGTACTTGAATTTTTGGATGCCTCCATCCTTTTTTGAAGCCATTCTACAATTTCGGGTTGGCGGATATAAATAAACTCTACGCCTACCGATTTGCAATAGGTTTCTTCTAAATGGGCAACAATATTTTTTAGTTTGGCTTTACCCATACCGATGCTCATGCCTGCTTTAAATTCTTTTTCCATATCGACATTCGACAAGCCAAAATTTTCGATAGCCAAAGTTGGAAAATAAGATCGTCTTTGCCTTACAGGATTGGTTTTAGTAAATAAATGACCTCTTTGTCTATACGCCAGGATTAAATTGAGGACTTTGAACTCAGCATCGTATCCATTTTCAATCTGTTCAGCAGGTAGTGCCTTTGAATTGCCATACTGGGTCATAGCAAAGTCAAATCCCTTGAAAAAACTTCGCCAGTTTTGCTCTACATTTTCAGGATTTTCAAGATATTCGTTATACAATTTGTCTAACACATTTATATCAAGACTTCCCAAATAATCAAATTTATCCATGCTCTATTTCTGATATTTATTTACAAAAGAATACTTTAGCTAAAAAAGTTTAAGATATGCAGAATAAAATACTTGTTTGTCTGCAAATGTAACGATTTTATATACGAAATAAAAAAATCATGAAAAATGTTGCGGATATTTTAGAAATAGCGAATAAATATCCCCCATTTCCAAACGCTCAAATTTTAACCACCAACAAAACAGAGGCAAAAGGAGGATTCAGGAAAAACTTCAAAGATTCAAAAACATAGTTGTAACGTGAGTTCAATATAAGAAAAATTAACAAACAGGAACGAGTTTATTTCTATCAATAACATCGCATTGAATTGAAGGTTTCTTTGGCAAAAATTGATAAGCAATTAAACCACTGATAAGATTTACAAGAAAATTATTA
>Ga0316608_1000223_pt1 | contig 29510 bp, 21 predicted proteins | sample MIS2016152B_MG_FD_207673 | JGI IMG/M metagenome (GOLD analysis project Ga0316608, IMG submission 207673) | Microbial mat bacterial communities from Middle Island sinkhole, Lake Huron, Michigan, United States - MIS.2016.152B | ecosystem: Environmental > Aquatic > Freshwater > Lake > Sediment...
TGAAGCACTATTAAACAATGTTGGATACAATGTTGGCGGTGCAACCGGAAGTGTTTACGATTATTTCTACGAAGCTTCATATCAGCAGTTAGAATTAACTACAACAGTTTCTGGTCCATATACATCAGATTATAATATGGCTTATTATGGTGGCAACGACGCAGGGACAGGTAATGACATTAATCCAGATGCCTTAATCACTGAAGCTGTACAAAAAGCAAACGACGAAATTCTATTTTCCGATTTTGATAATGACTCAGACGGACAAGTTGACGCAGTTTACGTAATTTATGCTGGCGTTGGCGAGGAAGCATATGGAGGTGCAAATGCAATATGGGCACACGCTTCATCAATAAATAACCTAACAGTCGATGGAGTTATTGTTTCAAAATATTCATGTTCTTCAGAATTTAGAAATGGAACAAACATAACACGAATTGGTGTAATTTGCCATGAATTTGGGCATGTTTTAGGTGCTCGTGATTATTATGATACTGATTATACAGGCTCGGGTGGAGAATTTATTGGTACAGGAAAATGGGATTTACAAGCCGAAGGTTCATGGAATGGACTTTACGGAGATGGTGCAACGCCTGCTCATCCCAATGCATACACAATTTGCTATGTTTACAACTGGGCTACTGCAACTCTTCTTACAACAAATCAAGATGTTACAATTGTAAATCCAACACCAGGTACCGTAACTTTTTACAGATATGACACAAAAACTACCAATGAATTTTTCATTATGGAAAATAGACAAAAGCTTGGATTTGATACATATATACCAGGAAATGGTTTAATAATATATCATGCCGACAGAAATTGGATAAATTCTCATGGCTATAATATAAATGCAAGCAGTCATCAAGGTATGTATCCTGTATGTGCAAGTGTATCAGTAAATCCTGGTACTACTGTTTCATCATTTGGCTCAATAAATACACAAGGTTGTGCATGGCCTTATAACACAAAAACTTCATTTACTGATGAAACAATACCTTGCGCAAAATCATGGGCAGCACAAACCACAAGTAAACCTCTTACAAATATTGCTCATAACACATCGACAAGAACTGTAACACTTACATTTTCAAATAATTTAATTTGTACACCTCCAACCAATCAAGCAACATCATTCTCAGTTTCAAATACAACTAACACTACAATAACATTGAACTGGGTAAGAGGAAGTGGAGATGCAGTACTTATTATTGCTAGAAAAAGTGGCTCTGTAAACGTAGTTCCCGAAAATGGAACTGCATACACTGGAAACAGTGCTTTTGGAACCGGAACTTTACTAGGAACTGATAATTACGTAATTTACAATGGTGACGCCAGTACTCTTACTCTAACAGGCTTAATTGAAAACAAGAACTACTATTTTTCAATTTTTGAGTATTATTCAACTTCAAATTGCTATTTAACTCCGGCACTAACAGGAACTGGATCTGCAATAACAACAGATATTTATACAATTGGAGATAATAAACTTAATATTTATCCAAATCCCAGCAATGGAGTATTTAATATAGATTTTACTGGAGATAACAATTATAACGTTGATATACAAGTATTTTCAATAGATGGAAAAATGATACTTAGTAATCAAGTTGAAATAAATAAAAATAATTCAACAACAAAAATTGACCTAAGCAACAAAAAATCCGGTGTTTATATACTGAAAATATCATTAGATAATAATATTTTAACAAAATATCTAATCTTAAAATAATTAAAAAATAAAAAAAGAGTTATGAAAAATCATAACTCTTTTTTTTGCTAAGAACAAAAACAACATTCCAGATACAACCTAAAAAAATTTTATTTAAAAAATTTTAATTTAATGAAATATAATAAACATTTTTAGGTAATTATTAAAATTTTTAATTCTTTTGTAACATAAAATATTAGAACCCTAAAATTATATAACATATTAAAAACAATGCCGAAAAAATCAATTCTGATAATTGAAAAAACTACAACAAACAAAGGGTTAAATCAGCTTTTGCAGAAGAGTTTTGAAGAAGAATTTGATTTGTATTACTCCGAAAAACTTGAAGAATTTCTCGGAAATATGCCAAAATTAAAACCAACAATTATTTTAATTGATTACGAAGTAGTTAAATTAACAATCGAAAATACATTAGAATATTTAAAAACAAATAAACTAGTACAATCAGTTCCACTTCTGTTTTTTGTAAAAAAAATAGACTTGCCAAAACTTATTGAATTTGAAATAGATGACTTTATATTTAAGCCTACAAATAAACACGAAGTTCTTTTCAGGATAAAATCAATTATAAAAAAAAGTCAGCAAAAAAACGAAATTGAAGCTAAAACAAATGAATTAAAAGATTTTATTAAAGAAAAAGATAAACTTAATCAAATGTTAACAGCCAGAGATTTAGCTTTAAATAAATCGGCTGCAGTTTCAATTATCAACAAAAAAGGTATAATTCTTTTTATAAATGATAAGTTTTGTTCTTCTAGCAAATTTTCAAAGCACGAACTAATAGGAAAAGAATATAATACTTTGTTATGCAAATCACAAACAGCATTAGACCATAAAAATATCTGGCGACATATTTACAGAGGCGAAATTTGGAGAGGAGAAATATGCAGTCTTACAAAACAGGGAAATATTTTATGGTCAGATACTTCTATTTCACCTATTTACAACGAAAAAGATAAAATTATAAAATTCTTTACAGTTCATTTTGACATAACAGATAGAAAAAATTTCGAGAAAGAACTAAAAGAGAAAGATTTAAGTGTAACAAAAAGCATAAACTATGCGAGTAGAATTCAAAAAGCACTGTTACCTTCAAAAAATTATCTCGAAGAAATTTTTAACGATAATTTTATAGTTTATAAACCAAGAGATATTGTCTCCGGCGATTTTTATTGGGTTAAGCAAATAAGTAATTTTGTGGTAGTTGCAATAGCCGACTGCACTGGTCACGGTGTTCCGGGAGCGTTTATGAGTATGCTTGGTGTGTCAATTTTAAATGAAATAGTTACATTCAGAAACTCCAAAAATCCTTCACAGATTTTAAACGAAATGCGATTACTGATAAAAAAATCATTACATCAACAAGATGCTGTTACAGACATAGATGATGGAATGGATATTTCAGTTTACAGCATCGAAAAAAATACAAATAAAATGTATTATTCTGGAGCTCAAATGTCGATTTATATCTTGAGAAATAACAATTTACCTCAAATATCAGGAAATAATATAACCAAATATGAAGGTGTAGATTATAATTTATATCAAGTTGAAGGCGACCAAATGCCAATTGGACTTTATTACAAAGAAGATTTATTTCAAACAATTCCACTTCAACTAATAGATGAAGATTTAATTTACGGATTTAGTGATGGTTACTGCGACCAGCTTGGAGGGGCAAAATACGAAAAATTCAGTACAAAACGATTTCGAAAATTGCTGCTCGAAAATTGTTCTCTAAATTTACAGGAACAAAAGCTAACTATTGAAAATGCTTATAATGAATGGCTTTCATATAACAACAGAAGACAAATTGATGATATTTTAGTTTTAGGAATCAAAATATAAATTATATAATAAATATTCAACCCATAATTATTTATCCAATAATGTACAACACTATTTTTTTTATTATAATTGCAATTTTAGTATTTGATTTTGCTTTCGGATTGTTTATGAAATATTTAAATTCAACCATGCGAAACACAAAACTTCCTGAAGAATTAATTGGAATATATGACGCAGAAAAGTATGCTAAACAACAAGAATACGAACGCATTAACACAAACTTCTCTCTTATTTCGGGTTCACTTTCATTCATTGCAGTAATGTTGATGTTCTTCTTTGGCGGTTTTGCATTTATTGACCAGATTTCGAGAGGATTTACCGAAAATTCGATTTTAGTTGCTTTGATTTTTTTTGGAATATTAATGTTTGCTTCAGATATAATTGGAACTCCTTTTGATATTTACGATACTTTTGTGATTGAAGAGAAATTTGGTTTTAATAAAACTACAAAAAAAACCTACTTTTTTGATAAAATTAAAAGCTGGTTACTAGGTGCAATAATTGGCGGAGGTTTAATGGCATTGATTATTTGGATTTATAGTCTTACAAAAGAAATGTTTTGGATATATGCTTGGATAACAATTAGTTCATTTTCAATTTTCATGGCAACATTTTATTCAAACCTTATTGTACCATTATTCAACAAACAAACTCCACTACCAGAAGGAGAATTGAGAACTGAAATTGAAAAATTCAGCAAGAAAGTTGGTTTTAACTTGCAGAATATATACCAGATAGACGGTTCAAAACGCTCGACAAAAGCAAATGCATATTTCACAGGATTATGTCCAAAAAAAAGAATTGTGCTTTATGATACATTAATCAGCGAAATGAGTATAAATGAAATAGTTGCAGTTTTAGCTCATGAAATAGGACATTACAAACATAAACATACATTACAAGGAATTTTTATCTCACTAATTCAAACAGGAATAGTACTTTACCTATTTTCATTATTTGTTGATAATCAAAATTTATCACAAGCTTTAGGAGTAGAACAACCAAGTTTTCATATTGGATTAATTGCTTTTGGTGTTTTATTCAGTCCAATTTCTACAATTATAGGATTGTTTATGAACATTTTATCCCGAAAAAATGAATATCAAGCCGATAAATTTGCAAAAGAAAATTTCAGCGGCGAATATCTTTGCTCTGCACTGAAAAAACTTTCGGTTACAAATTTAAGCAACCTAACTCCTCACCCATTCTATGTTTTTGTAAACTATTCGCATCCAACGCTTTTACAAAGATTAAATGCATTAAAATAAATTTTAAAACTATTAAATTTACTAATTAATTATTCCTAAAAAATGTTTTTTAAAAATAAAATAGTCTGGATAACAGGAGCTTCCTCAGGAATTGGAGAAGCATTGACATACGCTTTAAATAACGAAAATGCAAAAGTTATAATTTCGGCACGTAGAAAAACCGAATTAGAAAGAGTTAAGTCAAATTGCAAAAATAATCCGGACGAAAATATTTATATTTTAGAACTTGATTTATTAGATACATCAACATTTGAACAAAAAACAAAAAATATAATTGAAAAATTTGGACGTATTGATATTCTGATAAATAATGGAGGGATGAGTCAAAGAGCTTTAGTAAAAGACACTGATTATTCTGTTATTAAAAAACTTATGGACATCAATTTTTATGGTTCAATAATGCTCACCAAAAGTGTTCTTCCGTTTATGTTAGCACAGAAATCTGGTAATATAGTTGTAATGAGCAGTTTAACTGGGAAATTTGGCACAAGACTTCGTTCTGCTTATGCAGCTTCAAAACATGCTTTACACGGTTTTTTCGACAGTTTACGTGCTGAAACTTGGCAAGATAACATCAAAATTATGCTAGTTTGTGCCGGATATATTAAAACCAATATTTCTGTAAATGCTTTAACAGGAAATGGAACTCCACAAAACACTATGGATGAAGGACAAGCAAAAGGAATGTTACCCGAACAACTCACAAAAAAAATCCTGAAAGGTATAAAAAGAAGTAAGAACGAATTGCTTATTGGTGGTTTTGAAACACTTGGAGTTTATATCAAAAGATTTTTTCCAAATTTATTTTTCAGAATTATCAGAAATAAATAGAAAATTTAAGTTTTATTATATTAGAATCATACAATGATACTATTTTTTACATCACTAGTAATCAATATAATATAAATTATATTTAAAACTTGTAACTAACTGAAATTTATTTTTTTTCAAATTCAAAAATTCATAAATCCTCACAATCTTAATTTTTCAAATTAAACAAAGCTATTGATATTTAATATCAGAAACAAAAACTTGTTTTCCTGTTTCAGAGTTCAAACCTTCAATTTTAAATTCTGTGTCAGATGTTTTTTCGATATAAATTTTTACAATATCATTAAACCGTGCCTGATGTAAAAAATTTATCTGAAAATCAGTGATTTTGAATTTTTTGTAAAAATCTAAATCAAAACAGTTAATTACCAATTCAACGTATTTTGCATTATTTACATGTAAGTTTAAATCAATGTCATCATATTTAAACTGATATTCTGAATGTTGCGTTTTTAATTCACTCAATAATATTTTAGATAAAGGCTTTATATTTTTGTTTTCAAAAAATATTTCGGCATCAAGTTCTGGATGTCTAAGTGGTCTTGCAGGTCTAAAACTTTGCTTATCAATCATTAACCAAGATGAAATACCTTCAACACATAACTCATTTTTTTTGTTATACAATTCAAAGTTTCTGATTGCATAAATGCCAGTTAATCCTTTTGTTATAGTTTTGAGTTTTAGAATTTCTTTCCATTTAGGATATTTTTTTATATCTACTTTTAGTCCGGATAGAATCCAAATAAGATTTGTTTTATTCAGATTATCATATCCAAAACCTAATAAATCTGCATGTTCTGAAGCTAAAAATTGGAAATAATTAAAAATTGAATTTAATTTTAATTCTTCATTTATATCTATTTCATAGTTTTTTACTTCTATCTGAATTTCATGAACACATTCCATTTTAAAATATTTTGTTTGTTATATTTATATATATGTTTTCTAATCAATATTCATTATACTTTTTTACAATACTGAAAATAAAATACTTTTTTCAATCTCAAATATAAATATTCTCACATTATCAAATTTTACTTTTTAATATTCTCAGATTAAAGTAAAAAAAAAACGAAATTATCATTAAAATTTTAATATTTCAATTTTAATTAAAAAAAGAATCCCTCTGTTTACAGTTGTAAAACTGAATAATTAGCATAATATTTGTATTTAAAAAGTCATAAAAATAAAATTTCATTAATATTTAAATAAATAGTAACTTACAGAAATTTTATTTGAAAAAATCTTTCATAATTTGCAGTATGTAAACTAATTAATTTTAATAATTGTAAAATGGCAGCAATATTAATTGTAAACGATAATGATAGAAATATTATAGAATTAGAGAAATTAATAAATGAAATTTCGACAAAATTACATGTTCAAAAAGCTACAAGAAAGCAAGATGCCATTTTTTATGCTATAACTTCAGGACCTGATTTAATTATTATTGACTGCGATTCTACCGAACTGGATTTTGATGATTTGATTGTAAAATTATCAGAAAATCAAGAACTTTTGCACATTCCTGTAATTCTTCTGTTTTCTGAAAAAAAACCGGAATTATTCGAAAAATATTACAAACTTAATGTAGAAGCTTTTATTGTTAAACCATTAGATAAGTTTGAATTAAGTTCAATACTTAAATTAATTTTCAAACGTAAAGAATTGGCAAAACAAAAAGCCGATATTGGTGATTTGCTTCACATGATTCAAAAACAAACTACAGAACACATTAAGAGTGAGCACCAAATTGAAACAAAAATGGAATTTTTCAATTCGTTGATAAATACTATCCCTTCTCCTATTTTTTTTAAAAACACACAAGGTGAATTTATTAGCTGTAATAAAGAGTTTTGCAAATATGTTGGGTTAAAAGAAGAAGATATTATTGGAAATAAACCTAAAAATATACTATCTAAGGATTTAGCTATAAAATTTCACGAGCATGATATGGACGTGCTACGAAAAAAAATAAAAGTTACAGTTGAAGCACAAATTCCACATCAAGATGGAAATTTACATGATATAATTATACATAAATCGCCATTTTTTACAATATCTCGCGAACCTGAAGGCATTGTGGGAATTATGATTGACATTACAAAAGAACGCAGGTCGCACGAAAAACTAATTGAAGCCCAACAAATGGTTGAAGATGCAGAAAAGCTTAGAAATATGCTTATTACAAACATTACCGGTGAAGTAAAAATTCCTGCTGAAAATATTCTTAACTTTGTAAAAAAACTGAAAAACAAGGATAAATCTGAAGAAGAAAAAGATATTTTATTGGATAAAATAAATATATACACTAATGATTTAATAACTTACATTGATAATATTTTAATAATAACAAATATAGAATCGAGTAGATTTAAAGCAAAATTAGAAAATTTTTATCTTGATGATTTAATTGAAAATGTTTTTATTGAAGCAATAGACCTACGAAAAAGAAAAGATAAGTCAGGAATAGAATTAATACTAGAAAATCTTACAGGTGAACATGTTAATATAAAATCTGACAAAGATTTAATTCGTCAGACTTTAATGCATTTAATTGATAACGGGCTTAAATTTACTAAAGAAGGGTATGTTAAAATTAGTTATGAAGTTATTTTTGAAGGTTCAAAAAAGTTAGTGCAATTTATTGTTGAAGATTCAGGTATTGGAATTAGAATCGAAAACCTCGAAATTATTTTTAATAAATTTGCTAAGTTGCCTGATAGTGAATTTTATCCGGGTTCCGGATTAGGTTTGTGTTTGGCAAGAAATTTTGTACAATTATTATATGGTCGAATTTGGGCATCTTCGCAAAAAGGAAAAGGTTCAAAATTCTATTTTTCAATTCCTTACAAAGATTAGATTACATATAATGCAAAAATCGCTATTATATTTTGGTATAATTTTCTTCCTATTACTTAATTCATGCCAAAAGGCAAATATTTGTGATTGTATTAAACGAAACGGAGAACTTGATTCGGTTGAAATTGAATTTAGTAGAATTAAGTTTGTAGAAATAAATAAAATGTTTAATGTTTATTTAATAAATGACACAGTTAATAAAGCAATCATTAAGACCTGGTCTAATTTATTAGAATTGATTGATTTACAAGTAAAAGACAGTACACTTTATCTACATGATAATAATATTTGCAATTTTGGGCGAAGTTATGATAATAAAATATCAGTATATCTTCACCTTACAAATCTTGAGACACTCGATATCAAAGGACCTTCCAGTATTTTCTCTTTAGATACTTTAAATTTTGACAAACTGTTGATTAGAATTTCGTACACCATTGCTGATGTCAATATTTCAATAAATTCCAATCATTTATGGTTCGAATATTGGTCGGCAACAGGAAATGCAATTTTTCAGGGTAATACAAACTATTTTGAAGTTTTATCAGATGGAACCGGATATATTGATGCATTAAATCTTAAAAGTAAAGTAGTTAAATTAAGACAAATAACAACAGGTGATACAAAGTTAAATGTTATTGATGCACTTTATGTTTCGTTTTTTGATATTGGAGATGTTTATTATATAGGAAATCCAAAAATAGTTGAAATACAAGAAAATAAGTCAAATAAACAATTAATCCATATCGAATAATTTATTAATGAAAGTAATATTATTTTATATTATATTTTTATATTTCTTAATTAGCATTTCTTTTGCTCAGGAAAAGAATCAAAATCTTAAAAATTCTGATTTTAAAATTTATCCCCGCTTAAAATATGGTTTTATAATGCCTCACCACCAAAGCTATAGATATTTTATAAAGAAACATACTAAGTCTTTAGAGTTAAATTTTGGATTTAATACAAGTGGTAAAAAACTATGGCATCAATTATATAATTTTCCTGTAGTTGGATTCGGTATTTATTTTGCAAACCTTGGAAATAAAGATGTTTTAGGAAATGTGAAATCAATATATTGGTATTATAATAACAATTTATACTCATCTTCAAAAGTTAAGTTAAATTTTATATGGAGTTTTGGATTTTCATATTTAAATAAAGTTTTTGATGCAAAGACAAATTATATTAACATTGCAACAAGTTCAAAATTAAACGCTCACATAACATTAGGTTTTGAATCTCGTATTAAAATATTTAGAAAAGTTTATCTGATAAATGGTTTTGATTTTACACATCTTTCAAACGGCTCGATAAAAATGCCAAATCGAGGTTTAAATCTTATAAGTTACAGATTAGGTTTTGATTATGTTATTAATGAAAAAGTTAAAGAAAAAATATTTATAAAAGAGAAATATAAAAAAAATTATGATTTTTTTATTAATTATAGTTTTGGAATAAAAAAAACGTTACCGGTTTCTAACCCAAAAAAATATTTTATTTCAATTATTTCTGCTGACTTTGGAAAAAATATAAGTTATAAATCAAGATTTGGACTTGGAATTGATATTGTAAATAACCCATCAAAAAAAATATTATATGAAAAATTCGGAATTTACGATACTCAATTTACTGATTTTGTTCAGGTAGGAGCACATTTTTCGTATGATTTAAAAATTGGTAATGCTTCGTTACAAATTCATCAGGGTTACTATTTTTATTCAAAAATTCCGAAAAGTATCAGACCTTATAACAGAGTAGGTTTTAAAATGAAAATCAACAAGTTTATGTTCATTAATCTAACATTAAATTCTTATTTTCTAACTGCCGACTGGATTGAGTGGGGATTTGGTATTTATCTATAATTTACCTTATTAATTAATTTTATTAAGTACAAAATATACATATAAAAAATTATAACATTTCAATTTTATTTTTTCTGATTTCCAGAATTTTTGATTTTAATTTTTCATATACTTTTGGACTTTTATTTGTTTCATAATCGTTATATAATTTTTCAATTATTTTTAATTCTTTAATAATTATGTCTATATCAGTATTATAGTAATAAGCAGTACTTTCAATCATTACATCATATAAATATTTGATTACATTACTAATAGCTGTTTTTTGATTTAGTATCTGCTTTTTAATCAATTCTTTATTTTCGCTATCTTTTTCAATATTTACAAGAATGTGTAAAGCTTCAATCCAACCACCATAAATTATAAATGGGAGAATATTATTTTTATTTTGTTCTTCGAGATAATTACATGCTTTCCAATACGATTCCTCAGCAATTCTCATTAGTGAGTCTTTATTTTCTGCGTTTTTTTCAAGTCTCGAATAATAAATTTCGTTAAAACCTTCGCTGAAGCCTAATTCTCTTGCCAGATGTCTTCCTGCATCAAAATAGTTTAATGAATTCTGGCTTTCGGAATAAATTGTACAATATGTTAAATCTGAAGTGTATATACCTAAATTTATGGCTTTTGAAACATCTGAAATATAATTGTTTTTAGTTGATATTGAGTTAAGTGTATTTACTGCAAAGTTCAAATTATTTGTGTAAAGAAAGTTGTACAAATCTATGTTTAGGGGAATTTCATATTTTGTGTAAACAATTATATCAAAATTGGAATTTGTTTGATTATTTGAAGATGTATCTTCTTCTAAATTATTAATTTTCGTATTATTTATACCGCATGATATCTGTAGAATCAGCAAAAAAATAAATACGAATGGTTTTAATAATCTCATTTGATAAATGTTGTTAAGTTATCTGATAAAGTTATAAATATATATTAGATTTTAAGTACTCAAAATAAATATTTATTTGTTAAATATATAGTTTTCTAATTTGTTCAATTTTGTTTTTTAGTTCAGTAAACTGTTCATTTGTAATTGTTTCAGACGAATCTGAATCCGATAAATCGTATATATTTTTTATTTCCTCAAAAGACTTTATTAATTCAAAAATATTTTTATTTTGTTTAAATTCTGTGCCTTCTGCCATAATATCATTCATGTAATTAATTATGTAATCTACTGATTTTCTTTGATTTAAAATTTCTACAAATAAATCTTCTGTTTTTTCATTTTCGGCAGTTTGTGTTAAAATATACATACTTTCAACCCAAGCACCAGCTATAATAAATGGCAGTATATTTATTCTTTCGCTTTCTTCCAAAATATTACATGTTTTGTTGTAAATCTCATCTGCAATTATTTTCAAAGAATCTGAATTATCTCTGTTAAAGCTAATTCGGTTAATAAGTAAGTAAGTAAAAACTTGACTTATATCTAAATCAGATGAAAGTTGTTTAACAGCATCAAAATAATTTGTAAAATACTGACTACTATTAAATTGTACACTATAAGCTAAATCAGCAGAATAGACTCCTAAATTGAACGATTTAAAAATTGTTTCTTCATATTTATTGATATTTTTTGTAGAATTTAAAATTTCAAAATCATTTGATGATTCATCTAAAACATTAAAAATCTCAATTGGAAGAGTTAAATTGTATTTTACATATGTTGCACTTTTTGAAACGTCTAGTTTCTGAATATTTTTTGATAGATTTATATTTAACTTATTAATATCTGAATACGAAGATGTTATAATTTCTTTTTCAGATTTATTTTTACACGAAAACAAAACAAAAAATAGAAAGACAAAAAAAGAATATAATAATTTAGTTTTCATGATTTTAAGAATATTTTGATGAATTTAATTCTGATAAATATTAACACAAATCGACAAATTTCATTATTTCATTTCTTTAAATAAATTCCTGCAGAAAATCTACCCTTATCTCCACATCTTGCCGAATAAAAGGAATTGTTATTACATTTAGTACAGATATTTGCAATTTCAATATTTTCAGATTTGACACCAGCATCAATAAGTTGCAATTTGTTGCTCAACCATAAATCAAAATGAAACTTTTGTTGTTCAGATTTATAAATAAGAAGTTCTTTGTAATTTGTAAAATTTTCGGATATTATTGAAACGACCTCATTACCAATTTCATAACAGCAACTTCCAATTGAAGGTCCTATTCCTGCAATTATGTCAGCAGGATTACTATTATATTCTTTTATCATAGTTGTAACTGTCTCATAAACAATTTTCTGAACAGTTCCTTTCCAACCGGCATGTATCGCAGCAATAATATTTTTTTTTGAATCAAAAAGAAAAACCGGAACACAATCAGCAGCCATAACAACAATGCAAATCTCTGGTTCTGATGTTATCATAGCATCATTTTCCTGAATTGCATGTCTAATATCTGTTATTCCTCTGCCTTTATGACATGCTGTAACAAGTTCAATATTTTTTGTATGAGTTTGGTATTGATATACAAAGTTTTCGAGTGGAAGTTTAATTTTTTCAGAAAGTTTCAAACGATTATTTACTGTCTGATTATCTGAACTTTCTAAGCTCATATTATTATTCGCATAAGGAAATACACTATAACCACCTTTTCGGGTAGTTACAAAATGTTCGATATTACTAAATTGCGAAAAATTTTTAAATTTGTATAGTTCCAATTGTGTTATTTTATAAACATCTGAAATTGTGTTATTTCTCCAAGTTCTAAAAAGCCGTTATCGTTTAATGAAACTACTTGAACTTCCCACCAGCCTTTTGCAAAATTTCCTCTTTTCGAAAATAATTTTAAGCTGCCATCTTCTTGAATTTTAGTTTTATCAAGTGTTACAATCTGAGAATCCATAAGTTTTTTCTTTGTACTTAAATAATAATACCACCTGAATTCAAATTTCAGTTCTGTAGTTTTATAAGTATCAATTGTTTCCTTATCAAAATATATTTCAATACTCAAACTATCTGGTTGCTGAATTCCGAAATTACTAGCTTTTTTTAATGTAACCTTCTCAATATCTGTATTCCAAATAATATAAACAGGTTTAATACTTGAAATTGATTGCGAAAATGTTTTTGTTGAAAAAATAATGATTAAACAAATTATCAGGAAATATTTTGTGTTCATTTTATTAATATTTAGTTTGTTCAGGTAAAATATGTATAGTCAAAATTCATACCATTTTAGAAAAGACAATAATATTATAATAAATTATAACTATTTTAGATTTTTAGCTAATTCTCTTGCTGCTGAAACAAATGCAGGTGAACTCTCTGCTAAACTTATTTCAATTGTTGAAATTACTTCGTTTTTAAGTTCGGGGTATTTTTGAGCAAATTTACTTAAAATTTCAACCGAATAATATCTAACTGCAACAGTTTCTTTGTAATTCAATGTAAATTTTAAACATTTCTCAAATAATGTTCCTTGCTCTTCGTCGTCTAACTCGTTAATGTGCCTGATTAGCAGTTTAAGAAAACTTCTTTTTTGTCCATCGTATTTAAAATCTGATATTTTTTCAATAATTTTGCCTAAATAAGGTTTAATAAATTCTGGTTTTTCAAAATCAAAAAATTCGATAACATTTGTGGTTCTAGCCGAAATCTGATTAATATCTTTAAATACTGTTTCAATCGCATTTTCAAGAAATTGTGGATTTTCACAAAGTTTTTTAGCCGTACTTACTGCAAGAAACTTTGAACTATCGTACATTAACTTTTCAAAATTCATAAATTCTAAATCAAAGTTTTAATCATTACTTTAGTATCTTTTAAATTTACTTCGACAAAACCCATTTTTTGCAGATATTTTTTTTGCTTCTGAGATTTTGGTAAAGCTTGCAATTCATTAATACCACGTTCTTTAAATAAACTTAGATTCTTGTAAACATACTTTCCGAGTTTAAAATCACGATAATCGGGAATTGCATAGTCCAAACCAATCATAAGCTTGTCTTTATCAATCTCGTGTGCAAGAAAAATTCCGGCAACGTGCATATTTCTTAAAATAAAAAAACTTACTGTATTAACTTCTGGTTTATAAGTAAAACCTGGGTAAAATTTATTTATATCTTTCTGATAATATTCAAGAAATGATATTAAATAATAATTATTTGCTCTTACATATAAAACCTTGAAATACTCTTTCTTAAACAACATTTTAGATAAATAAAAAATGTCGATACACACAATAAATGAATTTAAAATTCCAACAGGCAATGCACCAATCATATAACCGTAAGTTGCAAACGAAATTGCACCAAATAAATTTATAGCTCGTAATTTTAATAACGAACTCATTAACATTGATATAGCTATAATAATTGAGGCTACATATCCTAACCATACTAAATATTCCATATTATTATTTTTTTACAAAAATAATATTTCATTTCAGAAAAATAAAAAACAAAAGTGCTGATTTTTAAAACATAAATATAAAACATTGATATTTATTAAAATATAAATCAAATAATTAATAAAAAAGTTTTATTTTTGGCAAATACTAAATTTTTATTCTGATATGTCTGATAAAAAAGTTGCGTTTTATACATTGGGCTGTAAATTAAATTTTTCTGAATCATCGTCTTTAGTTAATGAATTTGTTAAACGAGGTTATAAAAAAGTTGAATTTTCAGAAGTTGCTGATGTTTATGTTGTTAATACTTGTTCTGTTACAAGTATGGCTGATAAAAAATCGAGATATTCAATTCGAACTGCAATTAAAAATTCGGACAATAGTATAGTTGCCGTAATTGGTTGTTATTCACAACTTAAACCTCAAGAAATTGCAAAAATTGAAGGTGTAGATATAATTCTGGGAACAAAAGATAAATTTAAAATTTTCGATTATTTAAGCAATATTGAAAAAGGAAAAACAATAATTCAATCGTGTGAAATTGATGATGTTGATAATTTTGAATCAGCATATTCGATTGACGAAAGAACCCGCTCCTTTTTAAAAATTCAAGACGGATGCGACTATAAATGTGCTTATTGTACAATACCATTAGCACGAGGAAAAAGCAGAAATTCTACAATCGAATCTATTTATAAACAAGCTCTTGAAATTGAAGAACGAGGCTTTAAAGAAATAGTAATTACAGGTATAAATATTGGTGATTTTGGAAAATCAACTAACGAAAATTTTTATCAGCTATTGTTAAAACTCGAAAATCTGCAAAAAATTAAACGAATCAGAATTTCTTCCGTTGAACCAAATTTAATGACAACAGAAATTATACAGCTTGTAAAAAATTCTGAAAAATATCTGCCACACTTTCATATTCCTTTGCAAAGTGGTACTAACGAAATACTTGCAAAAATGCAGAGACGTTACACATCCGAGTTTTTTGCAAATAAAATATCAGAAATTAAATTAATTCTACCACAAGCGTTTATTGGAATTGATGTAATTGTTGGTTTTCCGGGTGAAACCGATGAACTGTTTGAAAAAACATATAATTTTATTAACAATTTGGATATCTCATTTTTACATATTTTCCCATATTCAGAAAGAGCAAACACAAAAAGTGCTGTTCTGAACAATAAAATTGGCTCAAAAACTATAAATTTAAGAGTTCAGACATTAAAGCAAATATCTGATAATAAGCATAATCAATTTTATATGCAGAACATTGGTAAACATTCAAAAGTATTGTTTGAGTCAACTGTACATCAAGGTAAAATTTGCGGTTATACCGAAAATTATATTCAGGTTGAAACCGATTTTGACCAAGAATTAATAAACCAGATTAAACCAGTTAAATTATTAGAAATTAATAAAAATGGTTCTATGAAAATTGAAATTATGAATTTTAAATAGAAATTTTTTTATTCAATTTCAACTAATAAAATTTTAAAAAAAAGTCCAACATAAAATCAAATATTTTCATTTTTTTTGATTTTTTAATTTTCAAATTATAAATCAATGTCGTTTAGTTAAGAATATATTTAAAATCAAACCGTTATGTCATCCTGAAAGGAACTTGTGGAATAAAAATAAGGAAAAAGTTCAAATGTTTGTTTGAAATGCTTTAGGTTTTCAATATTTTCATTGTACTTAATCATTTTTTCAAATCCACAAGTTCCCAAAAGGGATGACATCTAAGGAAATACTTAACTAAACGACATTGAATTATAAATTACTATTTAATTTTTAACATAAGTAGAAATGTTATTTACAGTCAATAATCTGATTATATTATACTTGTAACTTAATAGTAATATGATTAATTAAAAATTTAATAATAAAATAAAAAATATTAAAAAAAAGATTAATTTCACGGAACATATTTTGCTTTTTTTTCGTATCACAAAATCCGAACCTGCACTTGATAAAAATTAGACAAAATGGAACGACCAAAATTTAACGGTGATTTTGAGGATATTAACTATAGAGATAACCTTTATGAATATTTCTTAAACAAATTACCCGAGATTATAAAAAACGATTTAGGTAAAATCGACCTTATAAAAAGTGCATTTAATTTTGCATACGATGCACACAAAAATCAACGAAGAAAAGGCGGTGAAAAAGAACCATATATTGTTCATCCTATTGAAGTTGCATTAATTTGTACGAACGAAATGGCATTAGGAATAACCTCAATAATTGCTTCACTTCTACACGATGTTGTTGAGGATACAGTTATAAATATTGAGGAAATTCAAGAACATTTTGGAAAAAAAGTAAGTGTCCTTGTTGCCGGTGTTACAAAAATTACTTTGAAAAAAAATGAAAATGGTAATAATCAGGTAAATAGCTTGGTTAATATGCTAAAGACTTTTCAAAAAGATTTTAGAGTTATATTTATAAAAATAGCTGATAGACTTCACAATATGCGAACTATGGAAGATATGCCAGACAATATGCGACTGTTAAAAACCAGTGAAAATTTATACATTTATGCACCAATGGCACATCTGGCTGGAATGTACAAAATAAGAAATCAATTGCAAGATTTAAGTTTTATTTATAGATATCCAGATACTTACGAATCAATAAAAAAATCTGTTGACGACTCATTTCAGATACGAGAATCCAAGTTTACAAAATATAAAGATATTATTAATGATATTTTGATAAATAATTCGCATGCTAAATACAGAATGGAAATAACCCAGAAATCGCTATTTAGTTTGTGGCAGAAAATGTTGAAATACAATGTAAATTTTGAAGAAATCCATAATTTAAATTCCATACGCATAATAATTGATATTGATTCTAAAGACGAAGAAGAGATTAGAAATAAATGTTTTAGCTTTTGGATTAGTATAACTTCTAAAATAAATTATAATATAAGTTCATTCAGAGACTGGATAATATCTCCAAAAGATAACGGCTTTTCGGCATTGGTTTTTGATGCTATTGCAGAAACAGGTGAACTTTTTGAGATTCAGATTACTACCGAAATTAAAAATCAGATTGCAGAAAAAGGTTTTGCTAATGGATTGAGATATAACGAAGTATTTGATAAACTATCGCAAGATATAACAAATAATAATGATGCAGAACTTTCGCCTTTTGATATAATTTCGCGTCTTCACACCAGCTTTATAACTTCCTCAATAAAAGTATATACTCCAAAAAATAAAGAATTTATTTTACCAAAAGGAGCTACTGTACTAGATTTTGCTTTTCAGGTTCATACAAACTTAGGTTCAAAATGTATTGGTGCAAAAATATCAGGAAAACCTGTAACACCAATGCACAAATTATCAGACAAAGACAAAGTTGAAGTTCTAACTCTACCCAATGCCGAACCTGAGGAAAAATGGCAGTATATGGTTGTAACAAACAAAGCCAGAGAATGGTTAGTTAAATATTTCAGAAAAAATTCTAACTACGAAGAATTATATAAAAATGATGATATTGAAATAAAAAACAAAGAACCGCTTGTTGTAGACGAAAAGCTAAGATATATACGTCCTAAATGCTGTAATGCACTTCCGGGACAAGATTGTATTGCTTATCAAGACGAAAAAAAAATTATTCAAATTCATAAACGAGATTGTTTTCAGGCATCTTATTTGACATCAGTAGATGGTAAACATACAACAAAGGTAATTTGGAAACCAACTCAGGACTATGCAACTATGCTTAAAGGAATTCAAATTACAGGAACAGACAGAAAAGGAATTATTAGAGATATTGTAAATATTATTACTGACGAACACAATGTTAATATGCAGTCAATGAATATTTCTACATCAAATGGAGAATTTGTTGGAAAAATCTATTTATACGTATATGATAACTCGTTTTTAAATAATATCACAAACAAACTAGTTAAGGTAAGTAACGTAACCAGTGTTTTTAATTTAGAATAACGTAATTTACTTCAATAACCAAATTTTTGCATCTTCAATTTTTTCAAAATATTTTATTTCAAACTGATTTTCGATATTCCTTGAATTCATTTCGTCAACAGACTGCTCAACTGATATTTGAGCAATAAATTCTTCAGGAACAATCATTGCCATTTTTTTTAGCCCTGCTTTTACTAAACGCGGATTTAGTTCGTTTGCTGTCCAATCCTGAAGGGTTGGAACTATTGGCGTTTTAAATTCTAAAGTATCACCTAACCAAACTTTTATATTGTTTTTTTCTATAATATCAGCAATTGAACTAAAGGTTTGTTTATATTCAACATCTGACATACTTTCTGTTTTAGGTAACCATTTTGCGAATATAAAAAAGTTAGTAAAGTCAATTTCAACTTTAACAAAACTGTTGCTAAATACTTCCATAATATTAATTAATAAATTTACTGAAATTTAAAGAAAAATATTTTTAGTTATTGAGTTAAAATAAAAAAAATTAAAATTATAAGTAACCTGACAAATTAATTTGTATATTTAAATTTTATAAATTATTGAATCTGAATTAAATATTTTCAAATTATTTAATTTTAAATTATCACATTGCTCATTTATCTAAATTGCACCCCAAAAATTGTGATATCATCTCGTTGCTCCTGTTGTTTTTTGTAACTATCTAATGATTTTTCAATTAGCTGTTTCTGCTGGTCAAATAAATTTTCTTTAATGGTTTCCAGAAATTCAACAAATCTTGTAGTTCCGTATCTTTTTCTATCCTCAGAATTCTGGTCCATCATGCCATCAGTAGATAAATACATAATATCATCTTTTGTAAGTTCAATTTCCTGATTTGTAAATTCAACTTTTCTTCTTTTTAATCTAACTCCGCCAATTGATTTTCGGTCGCCTTTTAACATATCCATTTTATTTTCAGCCTTTTTGTAAAAAAACAATGGTCGTTTTGCACCTGAAAATGTTACATTATAATTTCCTTTTGCATTTTTTACAACTTTTGTAAGACAAATATCCATACCATCATTATTGTCGGTTTCGTCTTGTTTTAAGGCTCTTATAATATCTCTGTCAATCTGACCAAGTATATTTTTTGTATCTGTTATTTGTTTTTCTGAAACAATAGAACTTAACATTCTGCTGCCTATCAATGACATAAAAGCACCCGGAACTCCATGACCGGTACAATCTACTGCAGCAAAGAAAAATTCATTATTATCGTTATGCAAATACCAGTAAAAATCTCCAGAAACAACATCTTTAGGTCTAAATATCACGAAAGTATTATAGAATTTATTGATAATTCTTTCAAGCGGAAAAATTGATTTCTGAATATTTTGAGCATATTTTATACTTGAATTTATCAACTTATTTTTCAACTCAATCTGGTCTTTTTGCTCCATTAATTCGTCCTTTTGCTGTCTCAATTCTTCGCTTTGCTGTCTGATTTCTTTTTCCTGAAGTTTTAACTTATCAATATCTGCATCAATAGCAATTATTTTATTTACATTATTATTATTATCAAGTATCGGAGTGAGAGTAGTTTGTACCCAAAATTTTTCGCCATTTCTAGATGTATTTATACTTTCATAAATTACGGTTTCTTTATCAACTGAACATCTTTTTATTATATCTTTTATATCAGGATTTTCGCTTACGTTTATAATATTTTCGTCTCTTTCGTTTATCAACAATTGTAAAGTGTAACCATAAAGTCTTGTAAATCCAACATTTACCCATTCAAAATTACCATTTTCGTCCATTATCATTATTGCATTTTCTGTTTTTGAAGCAACAATTGATAATTTTTCGAGTTCTTTATTAGCTTGTTCCAATTGAAATGATTGAGATTCAATTTCTTCCTTTTGTTTATTGATTTCTATATTTCGTGTTTTAAGTTCTGCATTAATTCGTTTATTTATTCTTGCACTTCGCCAAATAATAAAACCTCCTACAAGTAAAAGAAGTACAAAAGATATTACACCGTAAATAACAAGTTTTTGGTTTTCAATTTGAGAACTTTGCTGATTTATTTTGTTTTCTCTTTCTTGTATTTCTACTGCTTTTTTGTCGAGTTCGCTGCTTTGTTGTTCTAATATTTCGTTTTTTCCTTGTATAACTGTTTCTTTATTAACTAATTCATCTTGTTTTACGACTAATTCACTTTGACTTTTTCTAAGAATGATTTCCTGGGTAGAAATAGCTCTTAAAAGTTCTGCCGCTTTTGCTTTTTCAATATTCAACTCTGTTTCTTTTTGTTCCAAAGTCTTAGTTTGTTCACTATTTAATAACTTCTGAGAATCGTTTTCTTCTTTTTGTTTTAAATTTTCTTTTACTTTGTTCTCCAACTCAACTTGTTTCTGATTAAGCAATGTTTCCTTTTCGGCAAGTTGCAATTCTTTGTCGTACAACTCAATAACTTTTTTATCAAAAAGACCTTTCAAATCTACTTTTGAACCTCCAAGAGCCATCAATTTATCCTGTACTACAATACTTTCTGTGTACAAATTACTACTATTTATTTCGAATTGATTTTTTACACCTGCAAGTAAAAGATTTATCATTATAAATTCACTTTTTTCACATTTATAAGTTATTAATAATGTGCCCGTTCCTTTCAATTTTGCATATACAGCATCTATATAATCGTTTTCTTTTTCTTCAACAAAAAGGATTTCTGTTTCGGTTAAGTTTTTTAATTTAGAAAAATGTGATACTTCCACACTTTTACCATTAATAATTTTCGTAGGAGCTAAATTTTGAATTGGCAATAATTCGAGGGGCTCTGTTCCTAAAACTCCGATTCTGAATTTGTCAGTGTCATTTTTAGCCCAGGTAATGTTGTCGGCAATAATATAAACCCAATATGCTCTAAGCTCAGCATCACTTATTTGTGCATAAGAATTACTGAAAATTACTAAAAAAAAAGCTAATATTTTAATTTTTTTTTTCAATTCCTCAATAGTTTAATATATCTATTAAAACTAAAATATATCAGGAATATTATCTTAGTTTGATCCCAAAAACTGTTATATCATCACGTTGTTCTGCATCTTTCATGTGTACAAACAAATGTCGTTCCAGTTCTTGTTTTTGGTAATCTAGTGGTTTATCTGCAATTTGATTTAGGATTCTTACGAACTCTGGGGTTCCAAGTCTTTGACGTGCTGGGTTATTCTGGTCAATAAAACCATCTGTAGTGAGGTAAAGAATATCACCTGAATTAAATAGTATTTTTTGATTTACAAATAAAGAAATATTTCGTTTCGACCTAATTCCTCCAATTGATTTTCTATCGCCCTTAGTTTGATATATTGTTTTTTCGTCTGATTTATAGTAAAATAAAGGTCTTTTAGCTCCACAAAAAATTACCTCGTTCTTGCCGTTATCAAGATTAACAATGCTACATAAACATAAGTCCATTCCATCATTATTATCCGTAAATTGTTGTTTAAGAGCTTTTTTAACGCCTTCATTAACTAATTCGAGAATTTCTTCAGGACTATGAATGTTTTTTTCGTTAATAATTTCATTTAATAATCGGCTTCCAATTAGCGACATAAACGCACCCGGGACTCCATGTCCTGTACAATCAACAGCAGCAACAAATACTTTGTTTGAATTTTCAACTTTTGCAAACCAATAAAAATCACCCGAAACTATATCTTTTGGAAGAAAAATTACAAACGAATCAAAGTGTTGAATCATTTGTTCTTCAATAGGTAAAATAGCTTTTTGAATTGTTTGAGCATATCTGATACTTGAATGAATTTGCAAATTCTGAAGTTCGATTTTTTCTTTTTGCATTTCAAGCTCTTCGTTTTTTTCTTTAATTTCGGTTTCTGCTTCTTTCAATTTTGTAATTTCAGAATCTATGGCAATAAGTTTTTTTACCATTCCATTTTTTCCGATAATTGGAGTTAAAGTTGTCTGAACCCAAATATTATTTCCTTTTTTAGTTTTAGTTTGAAACTGATATGTAACTGTTTTCTTCTTATCAATACATTCTTTGATTAGTTTTTTAGTTTCTTCATTAGTTTTATGACCTACAATATTTTTGCTAATGTCTTCGGTAAGTTGGTCGAAAGTATAACCAAACATTCTGGTATAAGCCTCATTAACCCATTCAAAATTGCCTTGGGAATCCATAATTAATACAGCATTATCGGTTTCACTGGCAACAATAGAAAGTTTTTCAAGTTCACGATTTGAATCTTCCAGTAATTTTGATTGCTCAACAATCATTTTGTGTTGTTGTCTGATTTCCTGTTCTGCTTTTTTAATTTCAGATATGTCAGAATCAATTGCTACAAGTCGAACAATTTCATTCTCTTCGTTCATAATTGGAGTTAAAGTTGTTTGTACCCACAACTTAACACCATCTCTTGTTGTATTTTCAGCTTCGTAAACTACATTTTTTTTGTTTGATATACATGAGTCGATAATTTTTGCAATTTCAGGGCTTGCACTAACATTTTTTATATTGTCGTCTTTTTCGTGTGTAATTAATTGTAAAGTATATCCGTACATTCTTGTAAAACCGGCATTAACCCATTCAAAATTACCATTTTTGTCCATTATTGTAACTGCATTTTGAGTTCTGCTGGCTACAATTGAAAGTTTTTCAAGTTCAACATTTGTAACTTCAAGTTGATGAGCCTGATTTGAAATCTCATCTTTCTGTCTGTTTATTTCAGCATTTTTCTTCTGCAATTCGCTATTTATTTTTTTATTTATTCTATATCCTCTAAATGCAATTATAAAAAAAGTTACGACAAGAAGAATAAAAGCAAGTGCAAAATATAATTGATATTTTTGGGTTTCAATTTGTTCATTTGCCTGCGTAAGTGTTGATTTTGCATTTTGAATTTCACTTTCAAGGGTTTTCAATTCATCTTGTTTAACAGTTAATTCTGCAGCCTTTACCTCAGCTTCGGCTTGTTTATCTTTTATAAGTGATTCCTGGTCTTGCAGAATTTTCAAATTATCTCTTAATTTTGATTGTTGTTGTTCGAGATTAGCTACCAACAAATTAAGCTCTTCCTTCTGACCTTCAATTTTTTCGCCTTGAGTATCAATTAAAACTTGCTGTTTTTCAATATCTTTCTTTTGTTTTTCATTTTCTTCCATTTGCCTAACAAGGTCTTCCTTCTGCCTTTCAATTTCTTGCTGTTGCTCTGTTAAAACTTGCTTTTGTTCTTCCAATGCAACTCTTTTTGCCTCAAGTTCTTTTTCTGTAATTGAATACAAACCTTTTAATTCTGTTTCGCTACCTCCGTGATAAAGAAGTTCTTTTGCTACAACAAAATTATGCTTAATAAGATTTTGTTCATTTACTTCAAATCTTTTTGAACCTTCGTTGAGTGGCAATATATTAATCATTGTATTAGAGGTATTTATATCTCTATCCGTTATCATTAAAATATTTCTTCCTTCCAATAACTCGTATATTTTTTCAACCTCTTCGATTTTGTCGTTACAAACAAATACAATATGAAAAGTTGTTTCTTCTATATCTTTCAGCTTTTTAATAAAAACAGCTTTTGTTGGTTTGTCTTTGATAAATCTGGTTGCAGCTAATGTATTTACCTCCGTAAAAATAGATCTTGAAATTCCATAAACACCAATTTCATAATTTGAAATGCTATCTTCGTTTAGCCACGTTATATATTGTGATACGTTATAAATCCAGATTGCTCTGATTTTATCATCAGTTTGTGCTTTCAAAACATTGCATAATGTAAGCAGAGTAAGAAAAACAGTGAGTTTTATAATGTTTTTTATGAAATTCATAATAACTATAACATAAGGTTTTGCATAATATACATGGTAAATATAAAAACTTTATTTTTTAAAATCTAATTTTTGTTATAGAAATTTTAAAAAAATCTAATTTTAAATTTATTCCAAACCATCATTACCAGTATCCATTACAAATTTCCATTGATTTTCGTTGTTTTTTTTCCAAATTGTTGTATATGTTCCTTTTTCGACTAAAGTATCAACTGTAAATGTCCATATTCCGTATGTATATCCAAAATCGCATGACTTTGAAATATCTGCAAAAAGAGGTTCCCAAGTTAAGACAAATCCAGTGTCAGACTCTAATTTATAAATATTTGCAAGATTTTCCTTTCCAACAACAGGCATACTTTTATCTTTAAGCAAAACTCCGTTTTCGTCAATATATTCCAGAAATGCTTTATGCATTCCTACTTTTTCAGATAAATCTGAAAATTCTTTATCAACTGTCAAAAGGCTTTGCTTTTCTTTTTCTAAATCAATATTTTTGCACGAAAAAATTGATAATAAAACTGTAATAATTAATAATTTTCTTTTCATTTTTTATAAATTTAATTATTTCTAATTTAAGAGTTAAATAGTTCGTTAAATTTTAAAAACACATAGCAACATAGATTTTTTAGATTGTTTTCTTTCAATTATTTAACAATTGTAATTCTATTATTTGCAAATATCTTAAATTAAATGAATTACGAGAAAAGTAACGAAGTATTAAGAGTTATAAAGACCTAGTTAATTAATAAAAAAAATATTTAAAATAATATGCCTGTTAACCTTCAATATTTAGTGAACTGTTATTCAATTTATTGAAATATCGATATTTATTATTTAATGTGATAGTTATTTAATTATTTCCAATTCATTACTTTTTTCTCTATATGTATTTTGTGGTTTAAAATTTTAACTAACTGCATTTATAAACAAAGATAAACAAAAAAAATAATTGGAAAACCAAATTTGTGCACAAGTTTTAGTTTATTTCCCAAATATGAAAATTGTGGTATAGTAAATAATTGAATTTAGACTAATATTATAAAAAATTCTCTGTTAAACATTTGATTGTGTACAAAAGTAGTGACTTTTCCAAAATCATGTCATCATGAAATGAACTTGTGGATTTTTGCTCTTATTGAAATAAAAAGTAAATTTGTTGTAATATATTTACATTCAATCTTTCAGATATACTTTTTATAACTTTACTGCATCCATCAAAGAGTTCCTTCGGGATGACAGTTTGGTTTGTTTTGATGTTAAGTCACTATTAATTTACGCTTTCAAACATTTAATATCAATTAAATTTGTCTATTTGATGCAAAAGCAGGATTTACAAAATTTGTGTTAATTACAACGACAAAACACAAAAGCGTAAATTTAATAATATATTGTTTAGCCATCAGGAAATTACATTGTCACTGAAAAGTTTACAACAAATTTAAATTTGATTCTATTCTCAGGTTACTTGCTGAATAAATTTTTTACACATTAATAATGAATGAAATCTTTTTAGGTATTTAAATACTTTTATATACATTTGCTTTGAAATAAATAATTAAATATCAAAAAATGGATACAAAAATCGAAAAATATCTAAATTCAAATATTAAAGATATAATTAATGAATTTAATGAAGTGCAAATAGCTTTAGATAAGTATGATATAGGATGTGCACCATGTGCGTTGGGAACTTGTAAACTGAAAGATGTTGTTGGAATTCATGATTTAAGTGAACAAGACGAAAAAAAATTAATTAGCCAGATTTTTAAAATTATTTACCCCGACGAAACCTTTGATATTCCAAGAATTGCACCAGAGACAAAAAATATATCAAATTCGCCAAATCTTTCACCACCTTTGCGTATACTTGTAGATGAGCATGTTACAATAATTAGAATGATTGCATTAATTCCAAAAATATGTAATGTTTTAGATTTGCAATTGACTGAACATAAACAGACTGTGTTAGAAGTTACAGATTTTATTAAAAATTATGCCGATAAATTTCATCATGCAAAAGAAGAAGATATTTTATTTAGATATTTTGAAGATGGACTTGATATTATTACAGTTATGATTAAAGACCACGAAAATTCCAGAGGTTTTGTAAAACAAATAATCGAAGCTTTAGAAACAAAAAATTCGGATATTGTAAAACAAAATCTTTTGAAATACGCAGAACTTTTAACAGAACATATTAAAAAAGAAGACTCAATATTATATCCATGGATGGATAGAAATTTGGATACCAATACAGTAGGAAGAATGTACTCTAAATTTTTTGAGATAAATAATCAAAAAACAGGAATTCAACAAAAATACCAAAAAATAATTGAAATTCTGGAAGAAAAATTTTAAAACTGAATATAAGCAATTCAAGTTATAGCAATTTTTTTTTAGTAATTGAATATGCCAAAATTCATTGTTTTTTATAAATATTTTATATAAATTTGGAACTTGAATTTAAAATTAAATATTAACAAATTTATTAACTAAAATTTATTATGATGAAAAAATTATTCTTTTTATTATTATTCGTGAGTGTGGTAACTTTAGGTTTCTCACAATCTACAATTTATTTTGATGATTTTGAAAGTTATACTGTTGGAAGTTTTATTTCAGCCAGTGAAAATTGGGACACTTGGAGTTATACAACTGGTGGTGCAAATGATGCAACCGTTTCTTCAGAGCAAAATCATACTGTTGGGGGTGCTAACTCTTTAAAAATTCAACCTAATAATGATATTATTTATTCATTTGGTGCAAAGATTGATGGAGAATATGATATAAATTTTTGGTATTATATTCCTGCAGGAAAAACAGGTTATTTCAATATTGAACATGTATTTAGCGAAAACTGGGCTTTTAGTGTCGAATTTACAAATGGTGGAACAGGGACATTATCTTACAATAATGGAGCTAGTCAAACATTTAGTTTTCCACAAGATGCTTGGTTTCCAATATCAATTAATGTTGATATAGACAATGACGAAGTTATATTTAACGCTAATAATAATATGATTAAAACGTGGGTGTTTAGTACAGAAGAAGGTGGAACAGCAGTTTCAAATCAATTAGACGTTATTAATTTCTATGGAGGAGACGCAGGAACATGGCAATACTATGTTGATGATTTCGAATTTATTGAAATAGTTGGAGGTTCTTTACCACAAGAAATAACTTTAGATTTAACTGAAATAACTTCAACAGGGGCAATGAAAACATTAGTAATAACAAACGATGGTGAATTGGGTTTAAGTTATGAAGTTTATCCTTATTATCCTGTAAGTTCGGCTAAAAAAGTTGCCAATAATTTTAACAATAATAGTAATCCAAAAACTGTTGTGTTAAGTAATACTTCTGCAAAAAATATTGAAAATCCTATTCCATATAAACCTAGCAATAAAGATGTTACTATACAACATTTTACTGCAGCTATAGATAATGCTCTAGGATGGAATACTGCAACAGGTGTTGATGCAAAGGCAATTGTATTATTTGACCATGAATTTATAAATGATTACATTGGAATGGAAGTTTCAAAAGTAATAATTTATGGTGGGTCTGATTTACCATCTGGAACTTCATCAGTTGAAGTATATGAAGGTTATGAAAATGTGCTAAAAGGACCTGAAGATTTAATGTCAACTCAAACATTTGTTCCTATTGCAAGTGCTGGTGTTGAAGTAACTTTAACAACTCCTGTTGTAATTAATGGAAAAGACATCTGGGCTGGTTGGTCATTTACTCAACCTACAGGAGCATATTGTTTAGGTATGACAAAATCTGTTGCAGCAGGTGGAACAGAGGATGCTACTCCCGGAGTAAACTATACTAAAACAAGTGCAGTGTGGAGTGTTGAAAATGATTTTGGAAATTTTGGTATTGCTGCAGTTTTAACAGGAACAAGCGTTCCAAATTGGCTTTCTGTTTCTCCTTCAACAGGTATTATTAATGGTGGAGATCTTCAGGAAATAGAAATTTCGTTTGAACTAACAGGTTTAGATTTTGGTACACATGAATGTACATTAGTTGTTCAAAGTAATGATTTAGATTTAGACGAATCTTGGATAGAATTACCTGTAACTTTAGATATTGTTAACAGTATTAATGGTGTAAATTCTATTGGAATTATGACTTTCCCAAATCCAGCTTATACCGAATTTAATGTTGTATCTAACGACTTAATTTCTAAAATAGTTATTACTGATTTGTCTGGTAAAATTATTAACACAATTTATCCTGCATCAAGTTCATATACTGAAAATATTGCTGGCTATACTTCTGGTTTATATTTAGTTAAAATATATTCAAATAATACTGAAACTACTCAGAAATTATTAGTAAAATAATAATTATAAGTTTTTTTTCTTATTGATATAATAAAAAAGCCGTTCAATTATTTGAACGGTTTTTTTTATTTTTAATTCCCAAATTCGGTATCTGTAGAAAAAACAAAAAGAAGTTCTCATACTAAACCGACATCAAAAAAACCACTGCACCTTTGAGGTGTTTTCACCTCAAAGCATAGAATATCAGGTGAAAACACCTGATATATGTATATTTTTATCACTAAACTTGATGGCGATTTAGTATCACTTTAAATTTGAATAGTAAAAAAACACCACAAAGAATGCAAAAGGTTCAAAATATTTATTCTTTTTATAAAAATATTTAAATGCTCCTAATAAATACTAAAATTTGGTTGTGTTTTTTCTATTATTTTAAAAAAAAGGGTTTAATGCAAAACGAAAAAGCTTGGTGAATTGTATTACCTCAAAAAATTTATTTGCAAAAAATAAGTGTTTTACTTAAATTTAATGGCTCTAATTAAAAACGTTGTTGTTGAAAAAAATTGCTATATTGCGAAAAATTTTATAGCAAAATTATGCAAATAATTGAACAAATAAAAGCATTATTTCTTAAATTATCGAAAGATGATCAA
>Ga0316608_1000225_pt1 | contig 29365 bp, 21 predicted proteins | sample MIS2016152B_MG_FD_207673 | JGI IMG/M metagenome (GOLD analysis project Ga0316608, IMG submission 207673) | Microbial mat bacterial communities from Middle Island sinkhole, Lake Huron, Michigan, United States - MIS.2016.152B | ecosystem: Environmental > Aquatic > Freshwater > Lake > Sediment...
CCCGATGGCAAAACAATTTACTTTGCGTCGAACAGGGAATCGGGATTTGGAGGATATGACCTGTATAGCAGCAATTTAAACTCCGACGGCTCCTGGTCGATTGCCACAAACCTAGGTAATAATGTAAATACACCCTATAATGAAAAGCTTCCGAGAATAATAAATAACGGAAAACAGTTAGCTTTTATCTCCGAAGGCCATTTCAATATGGGAGGGTACGATTTGTTTTACATTAATCTTCCATTAGACAATATAAACTCGAAGCCATCTAATTTCGGTTTCCCAATTAGTACTTCCAACAACGACATATCGTTTTATCCCGATGCTAACCCATCAGCGGGTTATATCGCCAAAAATGAACCTGAAAGTTTGGGCGAAACTGATATTTATCGGGTAGAATACAACACATTATCTTCGTTTAAAGAAATTCCGGTAAAAACAAATTTATCCATCTCAGGATTAAACAATTCCGATAGTGTTTCTTTGTTTTTAACCGATGCATTAATTAATGATACGCTTTATTCCAGTGAACTAAGTGGCTCTTCAATATCATTAGACTATCTTTTATATCCGGGAAATTTTACCCTAATTGCAGAAAATCAGGATAATAAAAGTGAAAAGACGAACTTTACAGTACCTTCAGATATAACTAACAATGCATTTCAAATTCCGGTATCCATTGCTTTTAAGGTTCCGGAAATCCAAACTGAAAAATTGATCGTTGAAAACGATACTGTTTATATTCAAAATATTTTGTTCGGGTTTAATAAATCTGCTATTGAAAAAGAATATTTTATCCTTCTGGATAAAGTAGCTGACCTCATGCAGAAATACCCTGATATGCAGCTAACAGTAACCGGATATTCCGATGCACTGGGGAATAGCGAATACAATAAAATTTTATCGCAAAAACGTGCCGGTAGCGTCAGAAATTACCTCGAAAAGAAAGGCATTAATCCAGCCAGAATATCTGCCGTTGGTGCGGGAAGTATAAATTTCATTGCAATTAATAAAAACTCCAATGGCACTGATAATCCTGAAGGTAGAAAGTTAAACCGCCGAATCGAAATTGTTTTTTCGAAATTACCGGTTAATTTGATATTTATAAAAAATACTAACATTCCGAAAGAATTAAGACCATAAAATATTGAAATTTACCGAAAACAAAAGAGCGGCCGATTGGCCGCTCTTTTGTTTTAAATACTATTCCTGAATCGGTATTTTCCTGCGTTTTGTAACCCGATTAATATTATCGCGAAGCAAAGTCTTCTGAAGCGCTGCAATTGTTTTCATAACTGATTCCTCGTACGATGATGAATTCTTTTTAACAAATTTATTTTCACCAGGCAAGGAGAGGTATATCTCGCAAAATTGATTCCGGGGATTACCACTGGCCCCTTCAAACAGGGTAACATCAGCCCGGATTATTTTTTCATGCTGATCAAATAGTTTTGAAACTTTTTCGCGAACAAATTCTTCCAAATGAGGACTTGCCTTAAAATGCACCGATTGAAATGTAATGTTCATAATTTTAAGATTTTAATAAAACATAAGAACAAATCTTTAATTAACAACTTACTAATCTCTTATTAAAGAAAATTCTGTACAACAATTAAAACATTTCTATTACCTCACCAAAAAGCAGGGGCAAATGGGTCGGTAGAACTGTATTTTTTAGCCCACTCTGCAACCGAAAGCTGACTTTGCTCGGCATCTGCCTGACGAAATTCGGGTTTAAAGCTTAAAACCGGTACTTGAGCGTGATGAACTATTTGCTGCGCATAGGGACCTATGAATATATTCCGCCAGTTAAAGTCCAGAGAGGCATTAATTGCAAGTAAATCAATTTCCTTCTCGGTACTTTTCTTCAAAATGTCAGTTGCTATATCCTCCGAATAATATATGTGCGATTTAAAAGCAATATGATCATCGACCAACCGAAGTTTTAGTTTCGCCAATGAGTTAGAAACTCTGGTGATTTGATCGGGATGGTTTTGATCTACAAATCCCGAAACTTCCACAGAAACTTTGTTCTTCATAACAATCGACCGAACAAGCTCATATTTCTCTTCAATCCCAAATGTATCCCGAATTGGGAATAATATTTTCTCAAAACTTGTTTTCTTAAAACTACCAGGAATTGTTAATACCGGACATGGAGCATTTTTAACAACCTTATAAGCATTTGAACCAATAAAAAATTCACGAAAACCCGATGCTCCATGAGTTCCCATTACAATAAGATCTGCCTTTTCAGTAGCAGCTACCGAGCATATATAATGGGCAGGATTTCCGGGTTCTATATTTACAAAGCACTTCACGCTCTCTTTTTGCTCGATTTCACTTTTCAGTTGTTCCAAATGTTCTTTTGAAGCATCCAAAGCTTCCATATTGGTATAAACAGCAGAAGAATACGGCTCAATGGAGAATGCATAGTATTCGAGCTCCATGGAGTGAACCAAATAAACAGAGGCCTTATGGCCCTTTGCCAGTTCTACCGCAACTTTAAGTGCATTCATTGACAAATCGGAAAAGTCGGTAGGGAAAACAATTTTATCGATTTTGTTAATTTTTGTTTCCATCATTTCAACTTTAAATGGTTATAAAAAGTATTCTAGGAATCAGGATAGTTCTTTCGAAACTGCTCAGGAGGTAATCCGGTAGCTTTTCGAAAATATCTGCCAAAATAAGAATTGTCGTTAAAGCCTAACTGGTAAGATAGCTCAGAAACAGTTAAACTGGTATAAGAGAGCATCTTTTTTGCCTCCAATATCACCCTGTCCTGAATAATTTCGCCCGCTTTTTTATCCAAAACAGCATTGCATATTGAATTGAGATAATTTGGAGTAATGCTCAACTTTTCAGCATACTCCTTAGGAGATTTGTATTCCGAAAAATGACTGTTAACCAAACCAATAAATTGGTTTACCAACTCTGCTTTTCGGTCGGACAGGTTAAGTTGCATACTATTCCCTTCCACTTCCCTAAAAAAGTAAAGCATTAAAATACTAAGGTAATGTCCTATTATTTTAATAGTTAATTCACTTTCCCAAACACTTTCAATTTGAAGTTGATCTAAGATTTCATTCCAATTCGCAAATCTTTTTTCATCCATAATCGCGATGGGAACGATAGCACAATTTATATATTTACTGTTTGGAGACGCTGATATATTTGAAACAACATCATTAAAAACCGAATCAGTATATAATACCATAATCCCTTTCAGATTATCTATTCTTCGCCAGGTAAAAAATTGTCCTTTTTTTAAAAAGATAACCCGTCCGGCATTTAAAAGGTACTCTTCAAAATCGACAATTACTAAGGCGCTACCGTATTGAACACTAATAAATATATGATGACTACTTTTTATATTTCCGGGATAGTTATTATCTGAATTAACGGCGAATTCAAAAGGGGAAATTCCAAATTCCGCAGTCTGCTTTATATAGTCGGTATAAGTGTCCAAATAAAGCATTTTACAATTTTTAAATGTAATTTGTACCACAAATATACAATGTATTTATATTCCTTCGTATCATTTTACGGATAATAAATAGCATTTTTTACTTCTAAAAAAAATTAAATGAATTAAAAATAAAACTTGACCGAGTTAATTAAAAGAAAAGTTTTGAATTACAAAATCAATATTGTTGGCTTACTGATAATTTGCCCCCCGCTTGCTGAACTATTGATACAAGAGTATGCGTCGCAAATAGGCACTGGCTCCTGACGAGAAGAATCCTTAATTTCCAGAATGGATTAAATTTTAGAGAACTTACTCTATCAGAAACGAATCGACTACTAAAGAATCCACAGGAATCGTATCCCGACGGATTTTTGTTTGACAGGAATAACTTTTTGAAATTTTTATTTTAGGTTTAGTGAAACCTACTTTTAGATAATTGTATCGTTTGTCTTTTAATACTTTTTCCATAAAACGGCCAAAAATCGGAAGCGCTGTATGACATCCTTCCCCTTGTGAATTAGAACGAAAATGAATACTCCGGTACTCCCCTCCTACCCATGCCCCGCCAATTATTTTCGGACTCACCCCCACAAACCATCCATCGGAAAAGTTTTGGGATGTACCTGTTTTTCCTCCAAATTCAATTTTGGAACGAAATAAGTCATAGGCAAAAAGGGCTTGCGTGGTTGCGCCCGGTTCACTTAACCCGGACCGCAACATCTGAGTCATTAAAAAAGAGGTCTCCTCGCTAATAACCTGCTTTCGTTGTACCGTATATTCTTTAATTATATTGCCATCTTTATCCTCAATTCGGGTTACTAACAATGGCTCAACCCGCGCTCCTCCGTTTACCAATGGACAATAGGCATTTACCAGCTCGTAAAGCGAAACATCACTCGATCCGATAGATACCGAAGGAACATCCTCCAACGGAGTTGTAATACCCATTTTATGGGCATATTCAATCGTTTTTTTCCAACCAAATTCCTTGGTTAATTTAACGGCAATTGAATTTATGGAACGGGCAAAAGCATGTTTTAAAGAAATAGTGTCGCCGGTAAATACCCAGGTAACATTTTGAGGAGACCATGTTTTAGCTTCCCCCTTCTCGGTATATTTAATGGATATAGGCGAATCGATTACTTTATCGCACGGAGCATAGCCATTATCAATAGCCGCAGTGTAAATAAACGCTTTAAATGTAGAGCCAGGCTGGCGTTTCGATTGTTTAATATGATCAAATTTAAAATAATTAAAGTCAATATCCCCTACCCAGGTTAAGATATTGCCAGTACCCGGATCCATGGATATAAAGGAGGCATGCAGGAATTTATTAAAATAGCGTAATGAATCGACATGACTGAACATTGTGTCTTTATCGCCTTTCCACGAAAAAACCTTCATTGGTCGCTTTTGATGGAGAAAGTAGTTTATAGTATCCTCGTTGTCGCCATAATGCTTCTTTAACCGTTTATAAAAATCGCCCTTTTTAATCAGATTGTCAAGAAATCCGGGAATGGGTTTACCCTGCTCATCCTGCCAGGGATCATTTTTCCCCAAATAAGTATCAAAACCCCGTTGCATAAATTTCACCTGCTCTTTTACCGCGGCTTCGGCATAATCCTGCAAACCGGCATCGATGGTTGTATAAATTTTTAATCCATCCCTATATATATCATATCCGTTTTCTTTGAGCCATCCTTTTAAATACCGGCTGATGGCATAACTAAAATAGCTCGAATTACCATCACTTTCGTCTCCTGGATTGTAATTTACCCCTAAAGGGAGTTTTACTATCGAATCGAATTGACTGCTTGTTATTATTTCCTGATCCTTCAATAAGCCTAAAACAACGTCCCTCCTAACTTTTGAATTGCGAGGGTTCGCAACAGGGCTATAATAGGTAGGCGCCTTGAGCATCCCCACCAGAATTGCACACTGTGAAGCATTAAGCTTATCGGGAGCTGTATTGAAATACGTTTTTGCCGCAGTATGGATACCGAATGCATTCGAACCAAAATCGACAGTATTCAGGTACATGGTCAGAATCTCTTCTTTGGTATAAAATAACTCTATCTTCAGGGAGTTTCCCAGTTCCTTTGTCTTATATATAATGGTGCGGAGCAAAGGAACATGTCCTAGAAGTCCTCTCGAATAATTGGTGCGGGTTTTAAACAGGTTTTTAACCAATTGTTGTGTGATTGTACTTGCTCCACGCTTTTTTCCTTTGGCCATATACCATAAAATAGAAACAGACGATGGAATATCAATGCCATGATGAGCGTAAAACCGATGATCTTCAGTTGCAATAAGAGTTTTTATCAATAAAGAGGAAATTTCCTCAAACTTGACCGGAGTGCGGTTTTCATCGTAATACCTCCCGATAAGTTTATTGTCGGAAGAATATAATTCAGAGGCTATTTCAAATTGTGGATTATTTAAATCGCTGAGTTTGGGTGAACGGCCAAATAACCATAAAAAATTTACATCGACCGCGATATAATAAATAAGACACCAAAAAAATACTTTCGAACAAAAATACAGAAACCGGATAACCTTCGATTTCTTTTTCATTTTAAAATTAAACTCTTTATACCGGCTTAATAATTGCGTTAATAAACCCTTAATTCTATTATAATAAGAATGCATGGATGAAAAATTCATTCGGTTTTTCAAAAAAAATGAACTGCAAAGTTAATATAGTTTGAAAGGAAAATCAGAATTCTCATTATCAAATTTAAATCGCTCATTGCTTGAAAATTAGACGTAGCAACTTTCGATTAAAAGGAAGTGTTTGGAAGTTCGATTATAAGTCTAATAATACATCGTTAATCGTTCACTGAAATTAATTCCGGTGTTAAAGCCCTGTTAAGCACCAATAATCGTGGAGTTCCATTTAATTTTAATCCCCTTTCGGTAAGTGTTTTGTGCAATGTTTGAAAAGCTTGTTCGGGTGTATTATTATTCTTACTGAGGTGAGCAAGACAAATATGACTTATTCCATCGTGAAGGTTTTCGGCCAGAAAATCGGCTGTTTGCTTATTGCTTAAGTGGCCGTTGTTGGCAGTTATCCGTTGCTTTAAATAATAGGGATAATTTCCATTTATAAGCATTTGTTCGTCGTAATTTGATTCAATAACTATAAAATTGGAAGCTTTCAAATATTTTGCGCTGGTTTGGCAAATATGCCCAAGATCGGTTACAATGGTTATTTTCTTTTCCCCCACCTCAACATGATAACCCACCGTTTCGGGCGCATCGTGCGTAACAGGGAAGGCTTCAATTTCAAAACCTGCGAGGTGAAACTTTCGCTCTACCGAAATAGTTCTCCGGCAATCGACCGGAATATTTTGAGGGTGAGGGTGCTTTTCCAGGTTATCCCAAATAGTTTGGGTGGTGAAAATCGGGATGCGGTTTTTTTTAACCAGTACCTGTAATCCTTTAACATGATCGGAATGATTATGCGTTATAACCACTCCCATGATAGCGCTTATGGATATCCCCATTTCTTTCAGGTGTTTCCGAATAGCGCCCGCACTGATTCCGGCATCAATTAAAATACCCTGAAATCCGTTTCCGAGATAATAACAATTTCCACTGCTTCCGCTTCCTAAACTACAAAATTCAAATTTTACATTTCGTCCCATTGGGCAAATGTAAAAGAAAAATATGGGAAATTGAGGAATCCTATTTTACACTAAAATTACAGTTTTTCCGCCATTTATAAAATCCTACTCATTATCGACGAATCAAACTGGACAAATTCTGAAATTATAATGCCTCAATATTGACCATTTAGTCGACCAGATTAACAACTCATCCTGAAAATATAACAATTCACCGGTAAAACATTTTTAAAATGACTGGTGTTTTATAAGTTTGACGCTGTTTTTATAACTTCTTAAAACCGATACCATGAAAAAAATTGCCTTGCTATTATCTGTTGCTTTCATTAGTATTAGTATGATGGCACAAAATGCTGATCTGAAACTAAATCTGGAAAAAAATAAAACGTACCGTTTCAAAGCTGTTTCGGATCAGAATGTTTCTCAGACCGTTAATGGGGTGGATCAAACTACCACTACCAGCAGCAATTCTACATTTTCGATAAAAATGATGGATGCTACAGCGGATTTTATCGTTGCCGAAGTAAAGTTCGATACCATAATTACCACTACCAACACCATGGGGAAAACGGTAAAGATAAGTTCTGCTAACGAAGGGAATATCGCTTCGGAAGAGGCTGGCGATGTAATGTCGAGCGTTATGAACCGACTGAGCAAAAATGCGCTTTATGTAAAACTGTACAAATCCGGTAAAGTGATTGATATTGTTAACCTGGCTATGCTACGGGATATTATATTGAAAGACACCAATGCTATCAGCGCAAAATTAGCACCGATGCTTAAGCCACAAATAAAGAGCATGGTAACCCTGGATGCTTTTAAAACCATGATCCATACATTTACCTATAACCTTCCTGCAAAGCAGGTGAGTGTTGGGGAACAATGGAATATTACCGTTCCAATTAATTCGGGTGGGCTGTCGCTCGAAGTAATTACCAATTATAAACTGGGTTCTATAAAGGATAATGCCGCAGCGATAGTTGCCGAATCGGAGGTAAAAGCTGCTGAAAATGCTGCTCCGCTGGAATATCCTGGCGCCAAAATCACCTACGATGGAATCAAAGGAATGGGGAAGTCGGACATGAAAATCAATATCCTTACCGGACTTACAATTGAATCTACAGCTAAAATGACGATGAATGGCGATCTGAATGTAAATGCTTCGGGCATGTCGATGCAGATTCCTATGAAAATTACAAGCGAATCGAGTATTAAATCTTTATAGCAAATAAAATGAATAAGTTATTGGCTTTTGCATTCCTTATATTATCAATAAATACCCAGGCCCAGCAAGTGAAAGGAAAGGTGTTGATCGGAAAAGATAGTACCGCTGCACAATTTGCCCAGGTTGGCCTTTTACAATTACCCGATTCTGCCATTGTTACCGGAGTAATTACTTTGACCGACGGTGTATATAATTTCGAATCGGTTAAACCCGGAAATTATTACCTAAGGGTTAACTATCTCGGGTATAAAGTAACCGGGAAAAGTTTCGTAGTAAATGATCATGAAACTGCTCAGATTGAACCTATCTTCTTAGAAGAAAGCGCTACCAACCTGCAAGAGGTGGTGGTGATAGGCGAAAAGCTGAAAGGTAAAGAGAGTGTGGACCGCACCACTTATTCCATTCCCCCGCTTATTGCCAAATCGTCTACAAACGGATATGAACTTCTGAAACGAATACCTCAGGTAAATGTCGATTTTCAAAATAATGTTACTCTGAATGGTAGCAGCAACTTCATTATTCAGGTTGATGGAAGACAGCGCGACAAAGAATTTCTGGCAAAACTGCTTCCCTCTGATATCCAAAGTGTAGAAGTTATCACCAATCCTTCCGGAAAATATGAAGGTAACATTGATGGAGTTATCAATATTATTCTGAAAAAAGAAGTACGTTATGGGATGAATGGCAATTTGGGCTTTACGGTTAAACCGATCAATAAGCTTACCTATACTTCAACCGGAAGCCTTGATTATGCCATGGGCAAAATCACGTTTTATGTAACCGCGTTAACGGGTTCACAGTCACTCTATATCAATTCAACTACCCGAACCAATTTTAAATCGATTGACTCCACCACAAATTCCTATGGAACGGGGAAGATAAAAGTGGATTTCCCTTCCATCAATTCGGGTTTTGATTATTATATGAACGATAAAAATAACCTCAGCTTCAATGTTTCTTACAAGCCCATCCGACAGAGTGTGGATTTAACCAGTCAGGCCGACCTGATGAAAAACGGAGAAACCGGGAATATTTTAAATTCGATTACACAAAATCACACCAAAAGTGACGAAGCTACCTTTTCGCTTTTCCATAAAAAAACATTTAAAAAGCCGGTACAGGAATTTACAGCCGAAGCCAGTTACTACATATTCAAATCGCATGAAGACAACGATTTTATAAACAGGCGACTGCTTGTGGATACCAATACCGAATTGGATGTTTTTTCGCGTTTGGAAGATAACATGAATCAGCGGAATTATCTTTCGACCAAGTTAAACTATGTTCAGCCTATTGGCATGAATACAAAAATTGAGGCAGGATACCAGTTGTATTATCAGGAATTGAACTACAACTTTGTTATTGATAATTCGAATCTGGATAATTTATTTGAGTATAAAGAGCTTCGCAATTCTGCCTATGCCGGACTTACATTTAATTTGAAAAAGATTGGGTTCCAAACAGTGCTCAGGACTGAAAACAGCCATATCAATGCCGATTCGGTTGCTTCGCCCGATTATACCACCTTTTTACCCTCTGTAAATTTGCAATATAAATTTTCGAACTCTCATAATGTAAAATTTACCTATAACCGTCGCATTAACCGTCCGGGAATTTATGATATGAACCCGAACCCGAGAATTGGTCAGAACTACGATGTATCACAAGGTAATCCAAATCTGAGGCCCGACTATCGCGACCGGTTACAATTAACGTATACCTGGAATTTCGGCAGCAACTATTTTTCGCCCAATGTTTATTACGAGTTTTTGTCGGATAAAGTAGGCAAAAGGTACGAGGGAATTATATCGCCTATAAACGGATCGTTTACCACCTATTCCAAGCCTTACAATCTGCTTAGCGGGAATGAATTAGGGGGAGGGCTTAACGCCATGCTTTGGTTTGTGAATATTAATGCCCGCATTTATAAAGGAACTTTTGATGAATATGCTGAACAGTCTTTTGTGATTCCCAAGCGCGACTATTATTCATACAGCTTAACCAGTTATGCGTATGCACCGCTGGATAAAGCCAAGAAAACCACTGCTTTCGCATTTCTGTCGTACAATGGGGTGAATGTGGATGCTCAAACCAAAACTTACAGCCTTGCCTTTTATGGTTTTGGGGCACAAAAACAAATTAAAGACCACAGTATTGGGTTTGTATGGCTATTACCCCTTTCGACCAACGTAAAACTTACCCGTACCGAAACAGAAACCCCCATTTACCATATCCAGAACATCGTAGGGTTCGACGTTTCGTGGTATGTTCAGGTGATGTATTCATATAAATTCAATAAAGGGAGAAACGTTAAAAAGATAGGCCACAAAGTGGATGTAGAAAGCGACAGTAAATCCAAGAGCATAGGAATGTAAAAAACAGGCTGAATGCCGATGGTTTGTTTTAATCTAAACTTAACCGGACCTAATTGAATTTTCAATGTAGGTCCGGTTTTATTTTGGAGGTTGTGCAAACAAATATTAACTTTTCGAAACCTAAAGAATCTAAAGACGAACTAATTTACCAAAGTTATGCTACTCCTGAACTGTCAAATAAATACTTGGATAATGCTTAGTTAGCAACCACTTATTTTCACTACCCCGTTTTGTATATGTTAATCCTTTATTGCTACAATTAAAAAATACAACAGGCATTGGTTCCATGGTAGAATTCTTTGGATTATAAAATCTATCTATATGTACACCAATTACTTTAACCCACTCAAGTGATAAGGCAATATCTCCTTTGAATACTAAATTATATTGGCTTAAATCAATGTCTACCAATCCGGAGTTTTTTGTAATTGTAATAAAGATATTGTCAGAAAGTAATTCTTCAGATGGTCTCCTATGAGCAATACTTCGCACATGTAAACGAAATATACTGGTATCAAACGATTGTTTATAAACAAAAATATGCATACTCATTATTTTTACAGGAGAAGAACCTAATTTAATTCTTAAACCACATTCATGCCCCTTACCATATTCATAACCAGGCCATCCCCCAACCCATTTGCGATCAAAAGTAGTGATCCCCACTTGTTTTAGTTTTCCAGAAGGTCTAATTACGACCTCAGCCAATTGGGTTGGAGCAGAGATTAGTTTTATAGTATTTTCCTTATTACAAGCCTCTTCTACAGTGATTGTTTGTGGTTGATAAGAAATCAAAGAGATGCGAATGATCGCGTTTAATGGTTGCCCGGTAACATCAATTTTAAAATTGCCATTTTCATCTGTAATAGCACCTACTGGCGTGCCAATTATTCCAATACTTGCATACACCAATGGCTCACCAGTACCAGAATCAACAACTTTTCCGGTAATTAACTGTCCATAAATGGGTAAAATAAGCAATGTTAACAGTACGATGGCAGAGAACAATTTCATAATTGGATATTTGGTTAGTAAAACAAATCAGTTAAATAGCTTTTAGCCTGTATCTTGTAATAAAAAAAGTATCGTATCTTTTTATAAACCAAGATAAAACATTATATTATTTTCATGCCAGTTGAATGATTTTTTATTCATCCAAATTGTACATTTATCAGTCACTGTATTTAGTTAAGAAGCTGGCTTCGACTTCGCTCTGCCTGAAAAACTGGTGTTATTGTCGCAATGAGTGATTTCGAAGTGTGATTTAATTATTCAATTCCTAAACTAAACGACATTGATTTATCACTTAACTTATTCCGGTCTTTTTGCTATATTCTCTCTTAATCAACCCAATAAACAACTATTATAAACAGAAATTATTCACTTATTCCCTTTTAAAATACCAAACAAATCAGGCTTTGAACACCGGTAATGTAAATTTAAAATCGCTTCCTTTTCCGGATTCACTTTCTACCCAAATTTTTCCACCTTGTTTTTCTACAAATTCTTTACAAAGTATCAAACCTAAGCCTGAACCTTTTTCTTTGTTTGTACCCTTGGTCGAAATATTTTTTTCGATACTAAATAAATGGGGTAATTTTTCAGGAATTATCCCCACGCCATTATCACTTATTTGAATTTCGGTGATGTTATTGTTGCTAATTGAATTTAAAGTGACAGTACCACCGCAGTTAGTAAACTTAATAGCATTTGAAATCAAGTTTCGTAATATCGTTTTCGTCATATCTTTATCGCAATTTAAATAGATATCATCCCGTATGTTGTTTTCCAGTTTAATACCTTTATCTACAGCCATTTCATTACTAAGCATGCATATTTCTTCGGCAATATGCTTTAGATTCGTTTTTTGGAAAACAGGAATTAAGATACCTTGTTGTATTCTGGACCATTCCAAAAGGTTCTGCAATAATTCGTATGTTTGGTTAGCAGTGGTGTGAACATTTACAGCATATTTCTCAATTTTATCAGAATCTTTGTTTGCAATGCCTTCAAGCAACATATTACTGAAGGCTAAAATAATATTAAATGGGTTTCGTAAATCATGAGCAATAATGGTGAAGAATTTATCTTTGGTGGCATTAAGCTCCCTTAATTGCATCTCGCTCTCTTCGGCTTGCCTTTTGGCTTTTAGTAATTCTTTATTTTTAATGCTGATCTGCTTATTTGCATATTCAATTTTTTTAGTTTTTATGTAATTAACCCTTTCTATTGTTTGTTTAATATAGAGTAACAATAAGCCGGCACTAATGAATGACATAAGCAAAAATATCTGCTTTAAAATTAAGTACATCTCTTTATCAGTAAAAAACAAAAGACTAAGAAACAACACTATGACTAAAAGCAAATTGCAAAAAACAGCCAAAGCAATTGTGTAAAAAGGAACTACAGTAAAAAATATGATAACCGAATAAATAGCTGTGTTATAATCGTCTTCTATAATACTTAAATTGATTGACCCAAAACCTACAATTAGAAACAACGATGCAAGCGAAAAAAAATAATATTTTTTTAGAACATTAAAAAAAGAGGCAATAAAATACATGAAAGAAATTGCAGAAATTACAACTCGATTTAATAATAGCAGAGAAATATTTGGACTAGCTGTCAAAAAATCATAAATAAGAAATGACGAATAAATAAAAATCCCAACTAATATTCCTATCTGCAAGGTTTTTTGCAGTCCATTAATAACTTCGGTTCTATAATTATTTTCGGTAGTTTTATCCTGAAAAGTCAATTTGTACTTATTCAGTATAATTTTTAAGTTTCTATCTTCCAGGAAATTTTCTAATTCTTGTGCACTATTATGCGAATTTTCTTTTACCATTTTTTAAAAATAATTAGAAGCGGTATGGTGCAATATAATTTATTGCCTGATCAATTTATAAAGCAAAATAAAACATTTCAATAATTACCTGGTGGTTGGATAATGTTTTTTCGCACCATTTGTAAAATAACCTATAAATTCAATTAAAATGGAAACAAAAATTGTTTTGGATTTTATTCACGCAATTAATTGTGCCAATGTTATTAAAATGTGCGATTTAATGGCTATCTATCACATATTTATAGACTCACAGGATAACAGAACAATCGGGAAAGAAACTATGAGACAAGCCTGGATGGGGTATTTTACCTTATTTCCGGATTATAAAATTGAGGTAACCCAAACAATCGAAAAAGGATCTTTTATTTGTATCCTTGGCTATGCCAGCGCTGCTTATAAGAACTTAAAAAATAAGGAAAATAGTATTTATTGGAGAATTCCTGCCGCCTGGACCGCAACTAATGAAGCTCCCCGCCGCAAGCGGTCGGGGTTTCAAAACCTTTCTTTATGGATAAAATGTACGCCCCTAGGGGCGGGGAATTGAACCTATAGAGATTAACTTATACGATAAATATCAAATCTTATTTGGGATATTAGGTACTGCTTTTTTATTAAAGATGTGTACACCATAATTATCAAAACTTGCATTTTGAGAAAGTTTTGATAAAAAGACCTCATAGGTAGGTGTGGAGAATTTGTGCATAAGATGTTAAAAAGCTTAATTGCTTAACAGCGTATATACCCTTCCATCAGAAGATCGACCATATTTTTGCTTTATCCTCTTACACCGCCCCCTAACAACCTGTTTTAATTTGTAGATATTAAAAATAATACCGATTTTTATTTGAAGAATTATGGATATATAAATGTTTGGACACAATTATAAAAATTAAAATAAATGGCTATTTACAATATTGATAATGGATTAGATTATATAAAAGAGATTTCATTTAAATATGAAAAGGAAATTCAAACATTGCTTGAATGCAATCTAAAAACTCTATTAAATTTAGAATTCATTAGGACTGAATATGCTCTAAATAATTTCAGAATTGATTCTCTGGCTTTCGATACAGAAAATAAATCATTTATAATTATTGAATACAAAAGAGATAAGAATTTTAGTGTAATAGACCAAGGTTACGCCTATCTCTCTTTAATGCTAAACAACAAAGCAGACTTTATTCTTGAATTTAATGAAAGTCAACAATCTACATTAAAACGAACTGATGTGGACTGGTCTCAATCAAAAGTAATCTTTATATCTCCAATGTTTACAAATTATCAGAAAGAGGCTATTAATTTCAGGGATTTACCGATTGAATTATGGGAAATAAAGAAATTTGAAAACAATACTATTTCTTTCGAACAGATACAAAAAACTTCAGCAAAAGAAAGCATTAAGACAATCTCTGGAAATAACGAAACTGTTGAAATCGTAAGTAAAGAAGTAAAAGTTTACATAGAACAAGATCATCTTCAAAAGGTTGATTTTGAAACAAGAGAATTATATGAATCTGTAAAAGAGCGCATAATTGGATTAGCAGACAATGTAACGACTCAACCTAAAAAACAGACAATAGGTTTTAAAATCGACAACAATATATTTTGTGATTTAGTATTACAAGGAAAAGGACTTAAAATCTATTTAAATTTAAAAAGTGGTGATTTACAAGACCAAAAGCAAATTGCAAGAGATGTATCAAATGTTGGTCATTGGGGAAATGGTGCATATGAAATTAAACTAAGTGACTTAGATGATATTGATTACATTATCAGTCTATTAAAACAAGCATTGAGAAAGAATAAAGAATAACAGAACCCAACATCAAATAAATTTTATTGAGGCGAAAGTTCAGATTGAAATTGGCTTGCATCTAATCAGGTTCTGCGCATAGCGGAAGGTAATCGTTCGTAATCCCCAACGTTTCATATTGTATTCCAAGCAAACATAAAAAAAGACCATCGTAACATACATATCGTGAGTGATTTCGTTATCTTTGTATAAAAGCTGAAAAATGAAAGGAATGATAAAAATAGAATATCCGGAATCCTTAGCCAATATATTAAGATTGAACGGAAAGGATTTTGAATCGGAGATGAAAACCAGTTCGTTAGTGAAACTTTTTGAATTAGGTAAAGTTTCATCTGGTGTTGCTGCAAGAGTTTTAGGTTTATCGAGAGTTGATTTTTTGGAATTGCTTGCAAAATATAATGTATCAGTTTTTGGGGCTTACGATATAAATGATTTAAACGAAGATATTGCAAATGCCTAAAGTCGTTTCAAATACCACACCGATAATATCCTTATTAAAACTAAATCGACTTGAATTATTAAAGCAACTTTATACACAGATTTATATTCCTATAGCAGTTTATAGCGAGATTGAAGCAGGGAAGGCCAAAGGGTTTTACAAAGATTTATCAAAAATTGACCGGATAAAGATTGTTGAAATTCAAGATAAACAGGCTGTTAAATACTTTTTAGACCTTGATTCAGGAGAAGCAGAGGCGATTGTTTTAGCAACAGAATTAAACGCTGATTTGATTATTCTTGATGAGAAACTTGGTCGATTCCATGCGAAACATGCTGATTTAAAAGTCACAGGAACAATCGGGATTTTACTCAAAGCAAAAACAAACGGATTGATTTACGAACTGAAACCTTTGTTGAATGAATTGACAAGAAAGGGTGTTTGGATTAGTGAGAAAATTAAAAGAGAAATTTTAATAAAAACAGGAGAGATATAATTACGTTTGCTAAAAGCAGTTTAAAATATAGGGGAGTATCGGTTATGCTATAGTTGTAACTCGCAGCAAGTGAAGCGTATCTTAATAGTGAATCGCTCCGAATTCCCCAATTTCTCACATTGCCATCGTTTCGAAGTAATTTAAAAGAACAAAACCACCTGATTTTATAACCATAAATGCAATTAAAATGGAAACAAAAATTGTTTTGGATTTTATTCAGGCAATTAACTGCGATGATATTGATAAAATGTGCGATTTAATGGCAACTGATCACGTATTTATTGATTCGCAGGATAACAGAACAATCGGGAAAGAAACTATGAGACAAGCCTGGATTGGATATTTTACCTTATTTCCGGATTATAAAATTGAGATATCCCAAACAATCGAAAAAGGCTCTTTTATTTGTATCCTTGGTTATGCCAGCGCTACTTATAAGAACTTGAAAAACAAGGAGAATAGTAATTATTGGAGAATTCCTGCCGCCTGGACAGCGATTATTAAAGATAACCAAATTAAGCAATGGCAGGTTTATGCAAATAATATCTTAGTCGCAGATATTATCAATAGAAACAAATAAACCATCATGCTACAAAATAATATAAAACAACAGGGCGAAGTGGAATATTTTGTATCAACCGTCTGAATAGCCTGATTTCCAAACCTCCAACAATTCCATACCTTAAAACGTCAGGGGAAAGCCAGGGAAAAACGCGCTTTCGAAGTTTATCGGGCATCTAAAAAGAAAATAAATTATAAAAAAACCAACCTAAACCGCACTTGGTTTGTTGTTTATTGAAAGCTTTACTATTAAGTATACTTTTTTATTCTTTCCTTTTCTATATGGAAAGATTAGAAAAAAATTACCATGTTGCTTTAAAAAAAACTAACTTAGATAAACTAATAGTACAAAAGGATATAAGTTTACTCAAATCTGAAATTGCAAATAAAAATTTTATGAAACCTAAAAAGGCCAACAAGACAGAAAATTTCGATTACGATTTAGGTAAAACAATCCTCGGTTTCCCAATAGTAGGAATTGGAGCTTCTGCCGGTGGGCTTGAGGCATTGCAGGAATTCTTTAAAAATATGGTACCCGAACCGGATGCGGCATTCGTAATTATTCAACACTTGTCGCCCGATTATAAGAGCTTTATGAATGAATTGCTTTCTCGCTTTACCTCAATTAAAATTGAGGTTGTAACGGATGGAATGGCTTTAAAGGCTAATCATATCTATCTGATACCACCCAAAATGAATATGACCATTTTTCATGGCGTATTATACTTAAATGAGGTAGGAGCTAACCGGACATTAAATTTGCCTATCGATATTTTCTTCCGTTCACTGGCCAAAGATCAGGAGAAAAATGCAGTAGGGATAATACTTTCGGGTGCCGGTAGCGATGGAACATTAGGAATTAAAGCTATTAAGGAATTGGGGGGCATGACCATGGCACAAGACGAGAAATCGGCCAAGTTTGAGAGTATGCCTCACAGCTCCATTTCTACCGGTATGGTCGATATCATAATGCCTCCCAAACAATTGGCCGAGGAATTAATTAATTATATAAAACATCCTTTTGTAAAAGAAAACCGGAAAATTGAGTCAATTTTAGCCAGCGAACAAAGCCAACTATCAAAAGTTATTGCCATTCTGAACGATACAAAAAATGTCGATTTCTCGTGTTATAAGGAAAATACGATTATCCGCCGATTAGAGAAAAGAATAAGCATTAACCGTTTCGAAAAGATTGAAGATTACATAAAATTTTTGATCAATAACAGCAAAGAAATAAATATACTTTTTAATGAGCTGTTAATTGGCGTAACCCGCTTCTTTCGGGACGAAACAGCATATAATACCTTAAAAAGTCAGGTTATTTCAAACCTGGTTGAATCGTTTGTGGCAAAAAAAGAAATTCGAATTTGGGTGGCCGCATGTTCAACCGGTGAGGAAGCCTATTCGCTGGCCATTCTGTTTAAAGAGTGCATGGCCGAATGTAAAATCAATAGAGAGGTAAAAATATTTGCTACCGATTTGGATACAAATTCTTTAGAATATGCAGCAGCAGGGTTTTACCCCGATAATATTGTTTCGGATGTCTCACCCGAAAGGCTGGCAAAATATTTTACCAAAAAAGAAAGCGGATACCAGATCAATGATAATATTCGCGGTATGATTGTTTTTGCGAAGCAAAATATTATTAGCGACCCTCCCTTTTCGAAACTAGACCTTATTTCATGCCGAAATTTCCTAATTTATGTGAATACCGATGTTCAACAAAAAATATTTACATTATTTAATATCTCGCTCAACGAAAACGGGTATTTGTTCCTTGGTTCCAGCGAATCGCTGGGAAACATGGCCGAAGGGTTTAAAACAATAGAAAATAAGTCGAAAATTTTTCAAAAACAATTTAATTACACTCCCCCCATTCAATCTGGGTTACGGCAATCTTCTAAATTTAAAAACTACCCCGAAATATTGCATGCAAATTCGCTACTTAAAACGCAAAAGGGTAAAAGTCGCTTTTTAGAAATATTGTTCGACCAAATAATGGGCGATTACTTACCACCATCGGTTGTTATTGACGAGAACTACGACATATTGCATACCATAAACAATGTGAATGACTATTTAAGCATTCCATCAGGTCAAATTACCATAAACCTGCTTAAAATGCTTTCTAAAGAGAATTCAATTTTTGTAAGTAGTCTTATTCGCCGAGCTGCAAAAAGCAACGAAGAACTTGTTATAGAAAATATTGAATCGAAAAACATCGGTAAGCAATTAAGCCTGTCGTGCAAGAAAATTAGCGACAAATTAAATGGCAGTATCTACTATTTAATCTCTTTTAACGAAAAAGATTTAGTTACTGGCTCGAAAAAACCTGCCAAGACCGGAAAGCTTAATGTCCAACTGCATTATAACGAACGTATTGAAGAATTGGAAAAGGAGTTGCAGTTAAAAAGCGAAAACCTCCAGGCTACCGTTGAAGAGCTTGAAACAAGTAATGAAGAATTGCAATCGTCAAACGAAGAGTTAATAGCATCGAACGAAGAGTTACAAAGCACCAACGAAGAATTGCAATCGGTGAATGAAGAATTATATACCGTAAACTCCGAACATATTCGCAAAATTGAAGAACTCACCGAATTAACTTCCGATGTCGAAAACCTGTTGAAAAATACGCTAATTGGTACGTTGTATCTCGATCAACACTTGATCATCCGGAAGGTTAACGATGTAGCAAGCAAACTTACCAATATTATATCGTCCGATGTTGGACGCCCATTAAAGCATTTATCGTTAAACAACTTTGACAAAAGTTTAATTGGCGAAATCGAATGTGTTTCGGATAATTTGCAGCCTCTGGAGCGCGAAATATTAGACAATATGGGCAATTGGTACTTAATGCGCATTATCCCATACCGCACAGTCGAAAATGCGGTAGAAGGCATTATTGTGACATTTGTAAATATCACCCAACTAAAGAAGGCTGAAGAATTAAAGCGCGCAAGCGAGGCTCGATACCGGTCGTATATTGAAGTGACGGGTCAAATTGGTTGGGTTACTAATGCTGATGGAGAAATTGTAGAAGATGTACCTTCATTAAGAAAATATACCGGCCAGTCTTACGATGAGGTTAAAGGTACCGGATGGACGAAAACCCTTCATCCCGATGACCTAGATAGAACCCTGCAGGCATGGAATAACGCGGTACTCAAAAAAAGCCCCTATGAAATTGAATATCGAATGCTAAGGCACGACGGTGTTTACCGTTATCTGCTGGCACGCGGTTTTCCAATATTAAGAGCAGACAAAAGTATAATAGAATGGGTTGGAACCTGTATCGATATCACCGAACGTAAATTGGTTGAAGAACAACTAATCAGGAGCGAAAAAGAGTTAAAAAGAGCTCAGCAAATTACCCATATTGGCAGTTGGTATCTGAATCTGGCAACAAATGAAGTGGTGTGGACAGAAGAACTTTATAAAATGTATGGCTTTGACCCAGCTCTTCCTCCCCCTCCCTATACCGAACATCAGAAGTTGTTTACCTCCGAAAGTTGGGAGATCTTGTCTGCTTCGTTAGCAAACACAAAAGCTACAGGAATTCCTTATGAACTTGAGCTGAAAACAAAAAAGAGAGATGGCAGCAACGGATGGATCTGGGTGCGGGGCGAAACAGAAATTGATAAAGAAGGAAAAACGATTGGTCTTTGGGGTGCTGCCCAGGATATTACCGAGCGTAAACGATTGGAGAGTGCGCTCGAGATAGGCGATATATCGTGGTGGGAATGGAATTATGAACAAAATACGGTTAAAACCGGGGCTGCAAAGTATAACATGCTCGGATATACCAAAAATGAAATTGGCAATGGCTTTGAAGCATGGACAAAATATATCCATCCGGAAGATTATCCAAATGCAATGCTTGCTATGAAACAACATCTGGAAGGTAAAAGTGAAAGCTATTTTGTTGAATACCGGATAAAACATAAAAAAGGCCATTACCTATGGTATAGAGATAAAGGCGGAATTATAACCCGAACCGAAAAAGGCAAACCAAAAATACTTGTAGGCATTGTGATGAATATAACTAGTGAGAAGATGAATCGCACCTGACCTAAAGCTTTCCTAAAAAGAGGAAAATTTAAGTGGAGCCATTTAACCACTAAAATAAAATGATTCACAAATAACAAAATTGATTTTTTTTGACTAACATAAAAATATACTGGGAGTTATGGAGGATAAGTCAAAACTACTTAGAGAGAATGCCAAAGATGAGCTAAGGAAAGGAAAGAAGATAGACACTTCATTATACGAAACAGATCTAAAAGTATTGGTGGAAGAATTGTCGATTTATCAAATCGAGCTGGAACATCAGAATCAGGAACTTATTCAATCACAGGAACAAATTCAGCAAAGCAAAGACCGATATTTGGACTTGTTCGACAATGCACCCATAGGTTACTTAATTGTTGATTTGAACGGAATTATAAAAGACATAAACCAAACTGCCTGTGTGCTATTAGAAAACAGTAAAACCGAGTTTGTAAACAATAAAATTACCAAAATAATCCATCCCGATTTTCAGGACATATATTACATTTATTTTCGCACATTAATCAACCAAAAGCATCATCAAACCTGCGACATTAAACTTCAAAAATCGAACAATACCTTTTTTTATGCACGAATACAAGGCATTCGCCAGTCTCATTTATTAGCAAACGAACCGGAGTTTCGCCTTGCAATAATTGACGTGACCATTCAAAAAGAAATGGAACTGAAACTTTTAATAGCGAAAGAAAAAGCAGAAGAACACGACAAGTTAAAATCGGCATTTCTGGCAAATATGAGCCACGAAATTCGAACACCTATGAACGGAATAATTGGTTTTGCTGATTTGCTGAAGAATCCCGATTTAAGCGAAGAAAGTCGCAGCGACTATATTGAAATCATTGAAAAGAGCAGTACCCGATTATTAGACTTAATAAATGAGCTGATTGATATTTCGAAAATTGAATCGGGGCAGATGCAAATTAAATTAACATCCACAAATGTATTTGATGTTTTCGATGATGTGATTTCGTTCCTTACCCTCGAAGCCAAAAGTAAAAACATTGTACTTGAATTAGTAAACAATAAACTAACTAACCCATTTTTTATTGAAACAGATAAAGAAAAACTATATGCTGTATTATTGAATTTAGTAAAGAATTCTATAAAATATACGAAGCAAGGCCGAATTAAATTCGGTTGTTACCAAGCCGAAAATATGCTTAAATTTTATGTGCGCGATACCGGTATTGGCATTCCCGAAGATAAATTCAACCTGGTATTTCAACGATTTCGCCAGGTCGAAGAAACAGGTTACCACGAAGGCACAGGGTTAGGGTTAAGTATTGTTATGGGGTTAATAAAATTACTTGGAGGTAAAGTTGGCTTTGCTTCAAAGGTCAATAAGGGTTCACTGTTTTATTTTACATTGCCTTATAAAATAATGCCAACAGATTCTTCGGTTATATCAACAGATTTTAAGAAGATTAAACTTGACTTATCAAACAAGAGGATAATTATTGCCGAAGATGATTATGGTTCATATTATTACCTGGTCGAATTATTAAAGGAAACCCATGCAGAAGTTCAGTATGCCGAAAACGGAATTCAATTACTGGAAATGTTGGAGACGAATATTCCCGATTTAATTTTGTTAGATATTAATATGCCATTAAAGAATGGATATGAATGCCTAAGTGAAATTAATAAAAATAAAAATAACATTCGTGCAAAGATAATTGCCATAACAGGTTATGCAATGAACGAGGAAAAGCTCTATTTGTATAAATTGGGGTGTGATGGGTATATTTCTAAACCCTATATAAAATATGATTTATTTAAAGAAATAGGTAGAGTTATGAATGGTATTTTATTATTAAAGTAGTTTAGTATTATGCTATTTGAATACAGTACTAAAATGTCCAGCAGCTAGTTCGCTGAATTCATTTCTACTATTTTCACAATTACCTCAACAGCTTTTTCCATCGATTTTACGGGGACAAATTCGAACCGACTGTGGAAATTATGGCCTCCGGCAAACAAGTTAGGACAAGGCAGCCCCATATACGATAAACGGGCTCCATCCGTTCCTCCCCGAATGGGAATTATTTTGGTTTCTACTCCGCATTTTACCATCGCATTGCGGGCAAGTTCAATAATATGAAACTTGGGAGCTATCTTTTCTTTCATGTTATAATACTGATCGACCATGCTCAGCGTCGCTGTATGAAGGCCATATTTCAAATTAAGGGAATCTGCAATCTTGACCATCAGCTCCTTCTTTTGATTGAAAAGATTCAAATTGTGATCGCGGATTATATAACTCATCGTGGTTGTTTCAACCGTTCCTGCCATTGCCGTAAGGTGAAAAAAGCCTTCATAATTTTCGGTACGCTCCGGAACTTCATCGACTGGAAGCATGCTATTCAGCTCCATGGCAATTTGAAGTGAATTCTTCATTTGGTTTTTTGCGGTTCCCGGATGTACATTTAATCCCTGTACGATTATTTTAGCCTTGGCAGCGTTAAAATTTTCGTATTCCAACTCACCCAATGGTCCTCCATCCAGTGTATAGGCAAAATCGGCCCCAAACTTCGCCACATCAAACTTATCGGCTCCCCGTCCTATTTCCTCATCAGGGGTAAATGCGATACGCACAGGGCCATGTTTAATCTCCGGATGTGTTATAAGGTATTCCATAGCGGTTATAATTTCGGCAATACCGGATTTATCATCGGCGCCAAGAAGCGTGGTTCCATCAGTAGTTATTAATGTTTGTCCGATATAATTTTGAAGATCGGGGAATTCCTTTGCAGAAAGGTAAATATTCTCCTTTTTATTTAACAGGATATCAGCACCGGTATGCAAAACTAGTTGCGGACTGACACCTTCGGCTGTATAATCGGGCGAAGTATCCAAATGTGCCAGGAAACCAATAACCGGAACCGTTATTGTGCTATTAGAAGGTAGTGTCGCCATTATATATCCGTTTTCGTCCATCGAAATATCCTGCAGGCCAATTTCCTTCATTTCCTCAACCAACATATTGCCTAAAACCTTTTGTCCAAGTGTTGAAGGACATGTCAGCGAATTTTCATCCGACTGGGTATTTATTTTAGCGTAACGAATAAAGCGTTCTACCAGTTTTTCCATGGTTATTATTTAGAGTATTTTAAATAATTATTAAACTATAGCAAATGGCCACAACCATCCATTAAACCTAGGTTTAAATAACTAAATTACAAAACCGCAAGCAAATTATTATTTAAATCAGCAAAATATCCAACTTTAAATTATGCTCTAAATGAAGGGCCTCTCTGTATGCGACGGGAAATTTAACCCATAGGGATTACCCCAAACAATGTTTATTTGAAACCCCTCATGATCCGAAACATCGAATCGATGAAAATTGCAAGCCGACATGAAGGTTTCAAATAAAACTTGGATGCACAAAACCACCTTATATAGCATGGGGAGAAGTCCAAGTATTGCGACCTTCAATTTTTTTTGTCGTTCAGTGATAATTTCCGCTAATTTTGACAATCCTATAATTATTTAATAATTATGAAAGCAGCAGTATTAACAGAGTACAATAAGGTAGAATGGCTGGACGTAGAAAAGCCAAAATGCAAACCCGGAGAGGTATTGGTTAAGGTGAATTATGGTTGCATTTGTGGCAGCGATCAGCATATACATAAAGGTGAATTTCATCCACGCACCAGTACACCCATGATCATGGGACATGAGTTTGGCGGTGTTGTAGCAGAGGTGGGAGAAGGTGTTTCGGGATGGGACATTGGCGATAAAGTAGCCCCCGATCCTATCTATTGGTGTGGACATTGTCCAGCATGCCTCAAGGGGCATTATCCGGCCTGCACCTCTTTAAAACTCATAGGTATTGATTCTAACGGTGGTTTCACGCAATATATCTCCCTGCCTCCGTCAATGCTATATAAAGTACCGGCTCATATACCCGACGAGCATGTTGCCCTGGCGGAGGTATTGAGTATTGGATGCCACGCTAAAAATCGCGCCGGTCTTAAAAAGGACGACACCGTGGTGATTTGGGGCTCCGGTAAAGTTGGTCTTTGTATTTTAGAAGCTGTACGCACGGTTACTGATAATACCGTATTTATGATCGATATTTTGGAGCCTCGTTTAGCTGTTGGACTGAAATATTACGATAACATAGTTGCAATTAATGCCTTGAAAGAAAATCCGGTAGAGCGAATAAAGAAAGAAACCGAGGGAAAGGGTGTAGATGTTGCTTTTGAAGCAGTTGGCCATGCCCATGAGTTTGAAGGCGGAATAAACCCGGTTCGGGGTTGTATCCAGAGTATTGTAGGTGGTGGAACAGTTTGCGTTTTAGGTTTAGGCAACGATCCCGCTCCCATTGTCTTTAAAGAATTAATTTGGAAAGAAGCGCGAATTGTAACTTCCAGGGTTAGTCACGGGGAATTTGCCGAAGTAATTGATCACCTGAAAAACGGACGACTAAAACCTGATGCACTTATTTCGAGAAAGATGCACGGATCACAAACGCAACAGGCCTTCGAAATACTTGAAAACGATCCTGAAAACAATATAAAAATTCTGCTCGATTTCAGAGAGTAAGTGTTGGGAAATATACGCATAAGCAAGTAGTTGTATTTTGAAAGAGTGAAGCTCAGCCTCTTTGCATGCCCATTATAATTCTTATTATCAACAGGTAAAATTACTAAGCAATGAAAATATTTGAGTTAAAAAAGTGATATCTCTTACACTTGCTCAATTTAAATCGAATCCTGGTTCTTCATGCTGAGTCGAAGTTGAAATCCCTGCAATTTCACTTCGTTTTTTTGCAGTCTTACCTATCAATTTTTCAGCCTCAGTTAATTACTGCTCATTGTATTTTCTATTTCTGTAATTTTAAATCGTATATAAAAAATTAAATTATGGAACAGAAAAAGTCTTTGAACTATTACATGCGGTTACTGCATCGCGATATTGGATATTTTGTAATCGGATTTGTAATTATATATGCATTAAGTGGAATTATCCTAACCTACCGGGATACTGATTTGTTAAAAAAGGAAACCAATATCGAAAAAACTCTCCCTAAAAATCTGGATCCTTCGAAACTGGGAGAGATGCTTCGAATCAGAGATTTTAAGGTAGCGGAAACCACTGGAACCACTATTTATTTTAAAAATGGAAGCTACAACAGTTCAACAGGGTTAGCTAAATATGTTACCAAAGAATCGCTTCCCTTTCTTGAAAAGTTTTTCAACCTTCATAAGGCTCCCAGTAAAAATGCGATCCATTGGGTAAATCTGGTTTTTGGTATTTCACTGCTGTTTTTAGCTTTATCCTCCTTCTGGATGTACAAGAAAGGATCGCAGCTATTTAGAAGAGGACTCTATATTTCCATGGCTGGCATTGCTATTGCCTTGATTTTGGTTTATTTATAATATCTTTATTGAAGATTTTAATCAGCTAATGCATAAAGACTTAAATAAGCAGTATCTCAAAATTGTAGCGTTGTTGTCACTGGCTATTACCGTTACTATCCGCTTCGAAATGATACTGAGCTATTTCTTTGCTGAAGAAAACAGGCATCATGGACGCCAGGTTGTAATCAGTTTTGCACATTTTGGAATGGAAATCATTATTAGCTATATTGTTGCATTCCTGATGTTCACGCTTAATTTCTATATTTTAAATCCGGTTGAAAAACATAATAAGCTCCGTCTTCCTAAAGTTGTGCTTGCCGTTGTCTTAACCTTCGTTTCAGTGAGTATCTTAAACTTTTTACTATTCTCGGTAAAAAACATGATTGATCCTGCATCCAGACCACTTGGTCATCGCGGGGAATTTGATCTCAGAAATTTCTTTGTTTCCAGCCTTGTTATTGGCGGAGTATTGATCATTCGACTGGTTTTTCAAAAACAAACCTTTATGCTCGAGAATGAATCCCTAAAAAGGGAATCCCTTCAAAGTCAGTATGAATCGCTAAAAAATCAGTTAAGCCCGCATTTTTTGTTTAACTCGCTTACCGCCCTCCAGGTTTTGATTAAAGATGCTCCCGATAAAGCTCAGTTATATGTAAACAGTTTGTCGAAAGCGCTTCGTTACACCCTCCAGAGTAATGAGAAGCAGCTAGTCACACTGGAGGAAGAAATGAGATTTATGGAATCGTACCTGTTTCTTATTCGGATGCGGTTTGATATAAATCTTACCATTGACACCCAAATAGCCGATAGCCATTTTATTTTTAAGCTTCCTCCGCTAACAGTGCAAACACTTGTAGAAAATGCCATTAAGCACAATGAGATAAGTAAACGAAATTCGCTGCATATCCGGATTGTCACCACTGATAAAGACACCCTGGAAGTAACAAACAATATCAATAAAAAAATGACGGAAGAGGAAGGAACTGGGATTGGATTGAATAATTTATCGAAGCAGATACAATTGCTGATAGGAAAAGAAATCAAGATCAGCCGGGAAAGTAATCTGTTCCGTGTAGAAGTACCATTAATAAAAGATTGAATATGAACGCTGTAATCATTGAAGATGAAGCTTTGGCATCCAGGCATTTGCAGCAGATACTGGCAGAAATTGGAGATATTTCGGTAATTACGGTTCTCGAATCCATTTCCGAAACCGTTGATTGGTTCCAGAATAACACCCAACCCGATATCGTCTTTTTAGACATTCACCTGGCAGATGGATTGTCGTTCGAAATTTTTAACCATATAAAAATTTCATGCCCAATCATATTCACCACTGCATATGATGAATATGCCCTGAAAGCCTTTAAAGTAAATAGCGTCGATTATCTTTTAAAACCGATAGATGTAGCCGATGTAAAAAATGCATTGCACAAACTGAAGCTACTATCGAATAAAGATACACTGCAAACTGCTCTGAATAGCCTTATCGGTTCTTTCAAAACGACATCAAAGTATAAAACCCACTTTCTAATCCCGGCTAAGGGTGATAAGTTAATTCCTGTTCAGACGAGCGATCTGGCATGTTTTTATATCGATGCCGGCACTGTCAAAGCCTTCACTTTTGACGGCAAGACGTATCGCTTCGACTATAATCTGGAAGACCTGGCAGAAATGTTAAATCCGGAAGATTACTTCCGCGCCAACCGGCAATTTATCATCTCCCGGAAAGCCATTCACGATATTGATCTTTGGTTCAACAACCGTTTATCGATAAACCTCGTAATTACCGCTCCCGAAAAAATCCTTATCAGTAAAGCCCGCATTAGCGAATTTAAGGATTGGTTTGGGGCTTGATCCATCCAAATAAAACAACTTCAATTAAAAGGCAACGCCGGTATACCTGAATCTTAGGGGTACCGGCGTTGCTCATTTATCTTTTCGCCTTATTTCTGCTTATTTTTTTCCTGTTGAATAACCAGTAACCTCGCCTATCCAAGCTATTAAGTTCTCGGGCTCATCGTCAGCACAATGCCCACCATCCCAAAACAAAGAGACATTCACTTTCTTACTCAGATTTTCCAGGCTTGTGGCAAGGTTTATCATAACGGTTTGCGATGTATGGTTGTCACTGGTACCATTGCGAAGCCACCAATTATTGGTGCAGCCATTGTTTTCCTGTCGAATAAAATACATAGCGTTCATCATATTCACCAATACTTTAATGTCGCTATCTATGGTTGCATTCTTATTGCCCGATGCATGTTGCAGGCTAAAATTAGTAAAATGCCGGGCATCGGTAGTTTTGTTCCCAAACAAGACAGGTTCAGGTTGTTTATTGTTAAAATCATCAAATGCTGGTATGCCTTTCATCCGGCCAACGTGCATAACATAATCAGCAAAGCTAAACGAAGCTTCATTATTATTCCATATGATCCAATTATTTTTTGCCAAATATTCTTTTTGCATTTCATCGGAAAGATTGGTAAGAAACTTATTTGCCGATGGTTTCAGGTAGTATTGCACTAGGTATTTATCGTAATTATCGGCAGTAAGGATTCCATAACCATTTCTCCCTTGAATATTCAGCGATTTTTGATAATCAGCGTACATAGCTTTCAGTTGGTTAGACAGTTCCTGATCAACAAGTTTAGTATTTCTAGGTGAATTCCCAAACATCCATTCGTATGCACCATCGGCATTTTCCAAATCGGTAATAGGACTGAAACAAGCGCTGCCGAAAATATTATCGTTCGCATTGGCTGCCCCAATTTCTTTTAAATAAGAATCGTATAGTGGGCTGTTACCAGAAGTTCCAAGAAGTGCAGAGAGTGCGCCACCTGCGCTGCACCCTACGGATACAATCCATTCAGCGTTTCCGGGCAGAACACCTTTGTTGTGTCGAATATAACGAACGGCCGCCTTCAGATCGACAATTGCAGCCGGGGCTTTGCCATAATAAGTTCCATCAGCTGCTTTATTATCCCGTCCACGGCAGCCTGGAGATACTACCACAAAACCAGCAGCTAAGGCAAGATCTGCCCTGTCGCTAATATTGCCCATTCCACCA
>Ga0316608_1000227_pt1 | contig 29242 bp, 36 predicted proteins | sample MIS2016152B_MG_FD_207673 | JGI IMG/M metagenome (GOLD analysis project Ga0316608, IMG submission 207673) | Microbial mat bacterial communities from Middle Island sinkhole, Lake Huron, Michigan, United States - MIS.2016.152B | ecosystem: Environmental > Aquatic > Freshwater > Lake > Sediment...
CGGCAGAACCTGCGGTGCCTGCGCCCTCCCAACCCACGCTTGAACGGTAGGTTGCGGCCTTGCCTGGTGTGATTTCCCTTACTCCAAAATCCTTGCCGAATTTTGGGAACTTAAACTCGGCGTTATCCATCAATGCGGCTGCCACTACGGAATCCAGCATCGGAACGTCCTTTATAACGTTACTAAAAACTTTAGCTGCCTCTACTACTGCGAAACTCATACTATATACCCCCTGTTATTCTTTCTGTGTTACTTCAACACCGCATTTAATGTGAACTGCAACGGTTTTGTTGCTGTCGCGCTCTTTTTCTCAGGTAGTATAGCGCTCATCGCCTTGCTACCCTTGAACCCCTTTTCCTCTGTGGCTTCCTCTGTCTTTGGCTCTTCCTTTGCAGGTTCTGCCTCTGCACCCTTGAACAAAAACTTGTAATCCCCTGCAAATGCGGCTTTAACCTCATCTACACCTGCTACTGCGTCTCCGTCTACTGTGATGCCTGCCTCCGCTACCTGCCTTGCAATACCCTCTGCGACTGCGTTTACAGCCTCTAAGCCATCCAAAGCGTTAGCGATTGCGTCCTCCAGAACCTTTGCGCGTGCGTCATCTTCCAGTTGCTTTATCTGTAAAGACTTCTTACTCACTTCGGCCTCGAGTTCTGCGATTTTTGCCTTTAATTCTTTTTCATCCACGTCTGTTACCCCCTTGTCATCTTCTTGTCTATATCCCTTAACCACACCGGAACCCTTTTGTGCCGGTACGGCTACGAAAGACCATTCATAAACATCGTCTACGTCTACAATCTCGACACAACCCACTTGCTGTGCCTTTTCCGTTGAATTGAACCCTATACTTACTTCCTGTAATAGACCCGACTTTATACCCTCTATGAGTGCCTTATTGGCCTCTGTATCGAGTGTGTAGGCATAACCCACTACACATGCGCCTGCCTCGGTTTGTTCTACCTCGGCTTTATATATTCGGCTGTGTACGCCCTCGACCTGCCACGAGTGGTTCCTTATACCGGCTTTTCCAACTACAAAACCTGCTATGCTCTGTAAGGCTGTTTGGCTGAACCGTTCACCGTCTCTGTCGATTTGGTCATCACAGAGGCGCACAGGGTAGCAGAAAAGGTGTTCAGGCTGTATATCCTCGCCCTTTAGATAACCCTTGATTAACTCGAAATCTTCGGCACTTGGGGCTGTGAACATCCCCGCGTGTGCTGTGCCCTCAAATGCTTTATTAATCCGCATTGATGTTTGCCCCCTCTAGTACGCTAAATTGAATTTCGCCTGCTAAGGCTTCGCGTTCGCTGTCTCCTATATCGCCTGTTGTAAAGGACGGTAGGGTTGGCGCTTCGCTTGTGGTGGTTGGTTGGTTAAGTAGAGTAGATTCTGCAGGCTGTACACCTGCGAGTTCCTGCGCTTTGACCTCTGCCTCGTAGGTGGTCACACCATCGAGTTTTGCGATTGCTTGTGCTACGCTTAGTGTGGTGGCACCGCCTGTGCGGCTTGATACGATTTGTGCGAGTGTTTCCTCGTCCTGGATAAAACCCGCATTGCAGATTATTGAGAAATCCGAGACTTTCATATCCTCTAAACCCGCTGATTTAGCGATTTTATACACCAATTCCTTTAGCGAGTGCATAACCCTTGTTATAAAGGATTCGGCCCTTAACTCACTCTTGTACATGCTCACTTTTAGCGCCTTTGCGCTCATGTTGGTGCCTAACTCCTTGGTGTCATACATACTAAAAGCCAAGGACGTGTCACGTGATAGGCGCTTTAGGCTCTCTGTGTACACCTCGCGTGCGGCTGCTATCTTCAACTCAACATCTGGCGATGCGTAGGATACAGCCGCATTTTTGGGGTCTGTGTCCTCGTCGTAGGCGATGGTGTCGCTCATGCTATCGTATACAGCACCGCTGTTTTCATCACGCATTGTCGCACTTTTAGGCATTGTTTTTGTGAACTCTTTAGTTCTTTCAAGTAATTGAAGGAGTGTGCCAAATGCACGGATTGACGCTATAATAGCGGGTTCCCAATACTTGTACTGAGACTCGCCTATTACCCCGTCTTCTGATGTGCCTGAAAATACGATTATTGGGCTTTCATCACTCGGCTTTGCGCTTTCGCTTTCTACTTGCTCGCCAAGTGTTTTATCACTATATAGATGTGTAATTTTCTCAATCGTGCCATCTGCGTGGTATAGCATAAACTCAACTAATTTTGTATTAGTCTCATGCCTACCGGACTTTTGTGTGTATATGTTAAAAAATAGATTAACTGCCACCTCTGTCGTATCGTCCTCACACATAAGCGGAATCCAACACTTCAGCGGCATATCTATAACTTTTGTCTTGCCGTTGCGGGTATCTACCCGCTTAACACTGTTACCATACCTGATACAATCGCGTATAATACTTTGCCACGCCGTAGCAAAGTTACTTCCGTTTACTGCCTCGTCAAAACCCTTTAAGTCTTGCTTGGAATCAATCATTGGAGGCTTGGCCGATATCATATCTACATGTGTCTCCGTTATTTCGCGGAAATCCGGTAGATTTGGTATGATTTGTGTTACAGGCATATTGGTTACTGGTTTTCGCAGGTAGTCTTGAAAAGCGATAATGCTCGGGAAAATTTCAGCATAATTAGCCCTATAAAGTTCAAGGTTGGTTTTATAAATATTTGCACGCTCCTGCACGTGTGCAGGTGGGAAAATATCGCCACTTACCCAAGGTAATGCACCACGCCAAATTATCGTATTAGGCGGGGTTGTGGAGAAATCTGTCTCCGTCAGTATGTTTCCGTTGGCACGTCTTGTGCCTGGTAAAAATGGTGACATTGCGTGCATTTAGTACCCCTTTACTTTTTTGTCCTCGACCCGCTTATCAAGTAACGCAGAGCGTCACAGGCGTGGTCGTTGGCTTTTATTACGTCGTCGGAGCCGTTACCCTTGTATGCGTATGTGTACAACTCTGCGATTAGGTTTACTAGGTCATCCACTATGAACAAAGTCTCTTCTGTGAAACAATCGTAGACGCGCTGTATACCCTCTTTTACTGAATTGTCCGCATCCTCGAAATTGTGAATTCTTAGTTCTCTGAGTTTATCTTTTAGCGCAGTAGCGCTTGGGTCAACATAGATTTTCTTTACTGGGTACTTCTGCAACAACACGACCAACTTTGTCCCTATTTCGCTTAGTGTCGTGCTTTTCAAATACTCTTCTTCTAAAACAACCCGTGTACCCGTTTTATCTTGTCCTGCAAGCACTATGCTTGTTGGGTTGTTTAACCCAAAATCTATTCCTACGTCATATCTGCTGTACTCTACCTGCTCGGCTTGCTCTCTCGTGAGTGTGTGCGTTTTTCGCTTAAAGCATCCATACACCAAACCCTCAGCCGCTGCCCATTCTCCTAACACATACCTTGCATAGTAGGCGGGTTGACCCTCGTACATTTTCCGCAGATTCCTATAATATGCCTCTGCGCCTGTGGTTATGTTGTCCTCTGCAGTCCACTTGACCCACCGGATTCCACCCTCGCCTGCGTCCATCATCTGCTTTAGATAATGCACCGGACTATCTGGGTTTGTGGCTCCTATAAAACTCAGAACCCAACCTTCTGGCGCTTCTCCGCGTAACCTACCAATGACCTTTAAAAAGTTATCCTTAGACCATGTGGAGACCTCGTCCCCTATAATCAGGTATGCGTTTATACCCCTGACTCTTGCCTCTGCGTTTGCGTCGTTTAGCCCTACAATTCGTACTCTATGCCCATAAAGGACTGCGTCCTTTTCGTAGCCGTCTTTCTTGCTCTTGTCATACCTAAAATGCTTACCGAATTTCGCTGCCCATGGGTTGCATATATTGCTTTTCGCCGCTTGTGCGGTTTTACCTACTACCAGTATGCAACCGTCTCCGGGCGGTGGTGCGCTCTTTTTTGCCTTGTACCCTACACCTATTGTGATGCAGTAGGTCTTCCCACACCCGTATGGCCCGTAGTGGATTTCACTCTCTACTGTGCCTATGCTCGCTATCGTCTGCAGTTGTCTCCTGCTCAGTAGTTCCATATGCCACCCCTTTAGCCCTCTGCTAAAGCATCAAGCGAGGCGCTTATTTGCTCAAATGTATCCTCTTCCTCACTATTGACGCCCAAGGGCTGTGCCTTAACGGCTGCGCCTTGCTCTGCCTCTAACTTCAACCACAACGCCCCTACATTCGCCAAGTCCCGCGTCGTACTTGCGTCTACTACCCCTTTTGCTAAGTTATCGCTATATAAATCCAATGTCCTGTCTATCGCTCTGTATAACTTCGTCTTTATATCTACAATCGCTTGGATGTTTACTTTCTCAACCTTTGCCGCTATTTCTGCGTCTCTCTGTACCACTCTCGCTACCCAACCGAATGACTTGCTCCATATATCAACTGAGGTCTTTGCCAACCCCAGCTCTTCTGCTATCCGCTTAGTGCTCCTATCTGTCCCCATTGCGTAATACAGCTCAAATGCCGCTTTATGTGCGGCATTCTCGGTTTTTACTACCCACGCCATCTCGCGTCACCCCTTTACTGCATAGTGGCCGCTTATCTGCTGCATATCTCCTACTATTGATGCTCGCGCTTCGCGCTCGTCTTGCATAAAATAAAAACCCCTGAACCACCGGCGCATCCTTACCCCTGCGGGGTAGTTGTCGCTATTGGCTCAAAGGCTCTTGTTGTGCGGGTTTTCGGTTAGATTGTTAGATTATGCAAGTTACTTCTTCCTTGCAGGCTTTACACCATAGCGCAAGCTTTCCGTTTGTTTCCTTACTGCGCTTTCCCAGCACCTTGCCACATACACAATGCACCTGTTCCATAGCCTCATCGTCTACTAATCTTATAGCCTTGTACTGCTCATACTGAGGCATTAAGGCTTCTAACTCCTCATTGCTCATAGTCTCACTACCTCGCCCTTTTCTCTGTCCACGTATATAAGCGGCTCGCTTATATACCTCACATCCAGCATTAACCTTAAAATCTTCAAATCTGGGTCATGCACCGGCTCCGTTAGCACCACGATAGTGGATTTATAGAGCATATCGCACAGACGCGGGAGTGGAGCGTAGAGCATAGTTGAGAGTTCTCCGATGCCAGTTAAGATGTTATAGATGTTTGGGTCGCGCTGGTTGACCAGCGCGGGGATTAGTAAAAATCTATCAAGTTTTATATCTTCTTGTAACTTGCTCAAAATCTCTTTCATCCTTGCCTCGCCTTTCTATATACTGCGTGGGCTGGCGCTTGGCTCAGCCCACGCAGTCGTATGGAGGAGGACTCCAGACTAGCGCTTTAAAGTTCCTGTCAATTCCAAATGTTCCTTGAAAAAATTTTTCCTTATAACTCTTCCTATATATAATGGTTTTTTATGTCCACAAAAGTGTGTCGTTTTTAAAAATATGCACCCAAAATAAAAATATATGCCCATTTAGTTTTTGTGCTCAACATAAAAGGGTGTAGCCGCTTTTGACTACACCCTCTTGTCAAAACACATTATTGTCTATGCAATGCCTTATAGACCTCTCTATAAGTGTACTAAATGGTATACCCGTTCTTCTTGCAAAATTCTCAAACTCTTGTGCGTCGGCCTCTGTCAATTTACAACCCTTTGCCACCGTTTTCTTTTCAGAAAAATTACTCGTTGCAAGCGTCTTTAAATGGTACATTGTATGTCTGTATGCGGTGTTAAAACGAAAGTCACAAGCGACGCCATAGTCTTCTGTTTTGAGCATACGCGGCCAAGACACTTTCATATGACCATCCTCTACAAAAATACATGCGTCATACTCGCTTAAATCCTCGGTCGCATACCGGATTGTCTTGACTTTCTGTGTAATATAATCAATTCTATAATAATAGAAAATGCCGTCTACCCATGTCGAATTTATTATTGTTTTTCTGCCCATTTCATACCCCCCTTTTCTGCTATCACTCCAAAATCTCGCATATATCCTCGTAGTATCGAGTTATTACTATACTTATGAGGTCTTTTTCGTCTTTGTCCAGGGTTGCACATACCTCTGCGAGTTTAACCCCTGCTTTCCTATCATCCGCTGCTGTGAGTTGAGTTAGTCTGAAAATGTCCTTACCCTGCTGAAAGTATAGCCGTTCTCGTAGAGTAATGTACTCTTCTATTATTAGTCCCTGACAGTCTGCATAAATTGTGTCAATAATCGCCGCTTTTGCGGTTGTGTCGTCGTACTCTACATACCTAAGTGCCTTTTTGCTATCATCCAGTGTCGTGTTGTGCGCGTATTTTACCAAGCCGCCCACGGCTCGTGCGAGGTTGCTTTCTTTCTCTCTTAACCGCTGTATACCCGTCATCGTGGTTTTTTCCGATTCTGTGAGCAGATAACCGCTCAAGTGTTCGCGTGTGTGCTCGGGCATTGCCTCAAGATTATGGCCGTAATGCAATTCGATTTTAGCGGCTTTGTGATAGTCAAATTCAGGATTGATGCTAAAGGTCAGCATGCCGCAGTTCTGGTTCTTCGGTTCTTCTACCCTTACCGGCTTCTGCTCTTGCACTTGCACTTCTTCATGATGCTTTGCAAATTTACCCGCTTGTATTTCTGCTACAAGTTGATTTACTACCTCTAAAGCCTCTGCGTGGCGCTCTTCCTGTGTTTTCATATGTACCTCCGTGCGTTTATTTTTTCTCGCCCGGTAACTCTTATATACTTATTATACTACCTCGCTGTGTATTTTTGTTAACTTGTGTAAACATTTTATGTAATTCATAATTGCTTATATATCAACGCTTTTAGTGTGGTTGGTGGTTGTGTAACATAAATGTAATAATAGGGAAAGGGCGGGTGTTAACCCGCCGCTTTCTGCTGTTTGTCTATATACCCTTTCATCACTACAAGTGTACGCAACATGTCCTCTGAAAGATTAAGGCCTTGGTCTGTACCCCTTAGCGCTCCTGTTGCGCATAATTCGCTTAGCGCCTGTTGCGCCCATTTTGGGGCTTCTGCTACTGTCTGTATCCTCTTACCCTCTACCTCTTCATCCTTTTCCTCTACCACCGGCACTGGCTTTACATCGTATGCGCTGTAATCCACGAATGGACACCGGTACCAGTGTTTCCAACCCTTAGCGCTGACTTTTAGCACGGTTGGGGGTTGGCACGCAGATGCGATATCTATTGCAAAGCCGTTTCCGATGTATACGCCTGCGTGACCTCCTAAGTGGAGCAGGAGGCCCGGCTCCTCAGGGATTGCGTCTACCCCTATTGTCCCGTGTTTACAGCCTGCTGCGACGGCTGTTTGGTACATTCCGTCTGCGCTTTTGTCCTGCGCTGGCACATACCCTGGTCCTGTCCTCCACCCCCATAGCGCCGCTTTTGCGAGTCCGATGCAGTCTGAGCCGCGCAGGCGTGGGTTTTCCTTACACATAGCGAGCAATGCGGCTTTTTTTGTGACCCGCTGCCCTTTATATGTGGTCAATCCTGCATACCACTTATACACGCTTGCACCCGTTTGTGAGGCTTTCTGATTGATTAGTGTCTCTGTCAGAACCTGACCAAATGTCCCATATGCGTATACCACTCCCGCGGCGTTTAGGGCTAAAACTTGTTCCACTACCTCTTTTGCTGTTATCATACACGTGTTCCTCCTTGTAAATTCTCTAATACTTTTGTTACGTATAGCGTCTCTGAATATACCTGTGATGCCCTGCACAGTAAGATTTCTCCCTCTGTTGTGCTTGTGCTTATGTGATACTTCGACCTGCAATTCTGTATGTCCTCAACCCCTTGGTTAACTACGGCTTTTAGTAGACCTGCTAAATCTTGCATATAATATCCTCGCTTTCAGTGGTGTTTTGGGTAATTTCGTTTTCGCGCATCTGCGTATTTTCCCGCCACTACCCCACCACCGAGCCATAGGTCAATATCCAAATTCCTGTAACTATCAAGCAAAAGGATAACCTGACCGCGTTTTATGTAATTCGGGTCTACCTTGGTACCTTCTCCCAGTCGTGTCACTACCGAATCCGAAACCCCTGTTGCCTCTTCTACCGCTCTACACGTGTAATGCCTGAAAAACTCTTTTGCGTAGTACTCGTGCGCCTCTTCAAAAGGGATGCCTTTACCTGACTGACCTTTGCTTTCCATGACCCTTACCCACCGGCGCTGCCTTAATTCCTTTACCTGCTCGCGCATTACTACCGCCCAGCCACTTAGCGATGCCATGCACTCGGCTCGCAACTGTTTTTCATCTTCTTCACTCAAAAAATTGTCGAATTTATACAGTTCAATCATATGATTGAACCCTACTAGTTCGAGTTCGTAGTGTGTGAGGTCTTGCGATGCCTCTTCTCTCTCTTCCTCAGAAAATCCGGCTATTGCCTTTTTAAAGGCTTTTGTGACCGTGTACGATGTACCCTCAAAAAGATTAGGGCTTAGGCTTCGTGATGCATACAGCACCTTGGTTTTCTGTGCGTTTGCGTTTGCTTGTTCTGCTACGATGCTTTCAAGATTTAGCATATGTGAATCCTCCGCATAATATTTTTTACTTTCTTCCTGCAACTGCGGAGTTTTAGTTTCCTTATGTTTTTTGTTCCTTTATCGCTTGTAGGGCTTCATCCACCAACGTATTGTCGTTAAAGCCTCTTGTAATAATATTCTTAACTGTCTCCCGTCCTACCCCTGTTTGTTCTTCTACTGCTCTGTATGAGTGTGTAGCCTCGTATACCTGTAGAACTTTCACTATAACCGGAACCGGCAGTTTAAGTTTTTTGCCTGTCCCCCTTGGCAGTACTGTTCTCCCAGGCTTCGCGTCTCCTGTCTCGCTTATAATAGGCTTTTCGGCTTCGCCCGTTTTCACGATGTACCCCTGCTCGTTTACTGCCATGCCGGACCTTTTCAGAATCTCAGTAAGTGCGTCAATAATGTGCACCTTTGGTATATCTTGCACGCATCGGCAGTTGGCGCAGGTGTTTATGCGTTTGCGGTTATCATCTACGATGTCTAATCCTTGCAGAAAAGGGCAACCACCGTCTCGTAGGCAGTTCTGACTTACAAAGTGGATTCGCTCTTCAGCGCGTATCGCTTTCATAAAATGCAACCCCCTTTCGTATATCTTCGTCCTCGCAGGTTTTGTAGTGCCTTAGGCATACTGTTTTGCTAATTCTCAGTATCCGCGCTGCGTCGATGCTGTCTACACCTTGCAGATAGTAGTCTCGTATAACCCTCAGCAAATCGTCATCCTTGTACTTCCGCTTGGTCTCTGTCGCGTCCTTGTCGTAGCGCTTTTCTTTCCACTTTTTTAAGTCTATGTCTGCAAAGTCGCTGGATAACTCAACAATTATGTTTCTCTTATACTCGTGTGCCTGCCTGCCTGCCTCGATTGTGTACCTCGCTATAGATGTTTTGCTTACTACGCAGCGAGTTTGATTCGCTATTGCGATTGTGCTGTAACCGATTGATGCGAGCAGGATGCACAGCTGCCTTAATTCTTCCCCTACCTCAAAAAATACCCGCTCTTTGTAACCCTCTTTTTCCTCAAATGCCCTGTCTCGCTCTGCTGCTAAAATCCTTATACGCTCTCGTATGTAACCCCACTCTGCGCTGCATCTTCTACTGTTCGCATCCAACAATTCAAGTTTTTCAGCGTGTGTCAGAATCCAAGATGCTTTTATGATTTTGTCGCTGTTGTCCTCTATTTGCTCCCCCAGACCCCTTAACCCTTTTGGTATCACTACCTGCGTTTGTACATATACATGCCTCTTCATCCTTGTCCTCCTCCCTCTGTGGCAGGTTTAAGCCACTAAACCTGCCGGTGGTAGTTTTAAGGGCTTATAACTGCCACATGGTGGCTTTAGTGCGCTATACCTACCACGCTGTCAGGTTTAAGGCGGTAAAACTGCCAATAAAAAAGTGATGGTCGCAGGATTTACTTTTCTCCTACAACCACCACCAACCACCGGTGTACCCTGTCTTGCTTATACTGCCACTTGCATTAACTTTGTGTACTTCTCACACTCTCTTAACTCGAACTCCACCTCTGCCTGCCATGCCCTTAATTCTTCAACTTCTGCTGCATATCTTGCGGCTTTCATGGCTTCTGCTTGGGCTACAAGGGCTTGTACGACCTTTAGGCTGTTTTCTGTACTCTGTAACAACTCTGTTATACTCATACTCTGCGTCCTCCCGCATTTTATATCAACTGTTAAACACCGGGCCGTCTTCGTAATCTACGCTGTCAAGCAATTCTAGCGTTATGCACTGACCGCCATTCACATAGTCGAGAAAATTCTGTCTGTATGTCGAACTCGGTAAGCACAGCACCTCTTTTTCAATTTTGCCTTCTCTGTCGCCCTCAGTTACTAAGTGAATGTTACAACGAAAAGTTGTTTTGTAGTTTACCCAATCGGCATACCGCGATTTCGTGTTTGCGTCCTTGTTCTTCTTTGCGTCTTTCAGCATGTCTGCGTACTTTGTACAAAACTCAGCCTTAGCCTCTTCTATTGCTTGTGATACCGCTTTTGAGTCAAAATCTTTTCTTGTCTTCATAGTGTGTGTCCTCCTCCGTTTTATTTGCTTAGGTCCTGCTCTACTACAACCCTCAAATACTCGCTATATGTCTTAATCCCTTTATATTCCATTACTTCCTCTATATCCTGTAACTGCGTCTCCGTTACCCTTACACCAAGCAGTGTGCTTTTCCGGTCCTCTTCTTTCAGGGTTTTTCTGCCTAACTTTTTAGCCATTCTCAACACCTCCTAACCGCGTTTTGTTGTCTGTTGCAATTTGGAATTACTTCCTCCTCACACTCTTATTATAGCATAAAGTCAATAATTTTTGTTAACTCGTGTAAACATTTATCAATATTTGTAATTGTAGTTATATCAATCATTTATGCGTATTCGCGGGTTGTGTAACAAAACTGTAATATAATAAAATGAGAGGGCTTTGCGCCCTCCCATCCCTTGGTTTTCTTCTTATTCTGTTGGTGTTGCTTGTGTTAGGGTGTGTACCACTCGAATTTCTTGGCCTCTTCGTCTAGGTCGTCATCCTCATCCTCGTCAGGTTCGCCAAAATTGATTGTGCGCATGCAATCCGCTTGGTATGGCTTGCGTTCGCCCCATATGTCATACGCGATTGGCTGCCAAGAAAGTCGGTCATGGCGGCCCTTGGTCGGGTAGAGTTCGGATTCAATTTTAAATGAAATGCAGTCGCCCGTTGGGATTTCGCACACCGTGACATCCTGGGCCCCATATTTTCCTACGTACACGCGCAAATACAGGGTCAAATCGTTGCGGCATCTGAAAGTGTTTTCCATTTCTCTGCCCGCGCGCACATCGATGAGCGAGGCCTCGTACATTGGCTTTTCCCACACAATTCCCCGGCCCTCGATGTGTTCGTATTGCATTATTTCAGCATCGATTAGCGGGATGTTGATTGTACCCGATTGCGACCCGAACCACCCAAACGAGCATATGAGGCTATTTTCGAGTTGTTCGAGGCTACATACTGCGCTCAACGAATAGGACCTGTGCAGCATAGAAAACCGGTTTGAATCCTGCGACTCCTCTGTTGTCGCAGGTGTGAACTGAAAGAGCAGGAATTTGGGGATTTTCAATGTTTTGTCTGCCTGTTCTGCTGTGAGGCCGAGTTTGCTGTCGCTTTCAAAGTTGAAAGCATTTGAGCTGTAGTTCGCGCTGGTCTGTTTCAGCATCATGGATACGAATGCATCGACCTCGGACTTCAGCGCATAATCCTCGTTTTGGCGCTTCAGTACCTCTCTTGCCAGTTTCGTGTACAAGACTCGGAGTGTCATCTGCAACATCTTTTACCCCTCTTTTCTCACTTTAAAGGATATTAATTACATTTACACACTACCGGATGATTGGCTTTCTGTCAGCTCTTTTATGTACGCCCTAAAATCTATATACTTGATACATAAGCGTGATAGGATGATGGTGTATGGATAAGATTTTAGTTGCGGGTTATAGACGAGTAAGCACGAAAAGCCTTGACCAAGCAAAGAGTTACGAAGACCAGGACGCAAGACTGCGCGAGTTTGTTGATGATACGGAAAAGTATGAGTTGTATGATGTTTATCAAGATGAAGGATTGACAGGCACTGCGCTTTTTAAGCGCAAAGATTTTGTGCGTCTTATAAAAGATGCAGGACTAGCTATATATGAGAAAGAGGTAGAGCGCGAAGGAAAAGCGAAAAAGCGCCTTGTTTATACCGTTTATGCTGACCCAACAAAAACACCAAAGTTTCGGCGCATACTTGTGAAAGACACCTCGCGCTTTGCCCGTAATGTCAACATAAAGACAATCCTTGATGAACTCCTCATTAATGGTATCGCTGTTGATTTTATAGACAAAGGCAAAAGCATTGAGACGCAAGAAGATTTAGCAGACATCCTAAGCGAGTTAGCTTTTGATGAAAAATACAGTCGCGACCTTTCGCGCAAACTGCTTGCAGGAAATCTACGCAGCGCAGAGCGCGGGGTGGTGCGCTCTGGCTACGAAAAGTATGGCTATAAGTACATACCACGTGAGCGTGGCAAAATCACGGAGGAAAACAACAATCGCCTTGTGCTTATACCACATGAGGCGCTTGTTATAAGGCAGTTATACAGACTATACGCTGGGTGTTGGGATTATGCTACACAACCTGTGTATGTTGAGTGTGACGGACTTTGTGATGCTTGCACGATACCTAAGACTCAAGGAATTGGATATAGAAGTATTCTGCAAATATTTCGCACTTTTGGCTATAAAACACGCAAAGGTTCTGATTTCACACAGTCTTCGTTAAAACACCTGCTTGAGAATGAGAAACATTGTGGCCTGCTAAACAACAGGAAATTCACGCACGGTACAGTTTTTAACCAATTACCCACCCCTGCTGTGCGTCAGGATTATGTCCTTAATCTTCAACAGTCACAGCATATTGAGGCAATCATACAACCTACGTTATATCTGTACTGTCTTGAAAAGGCCGTATCGCGCTCTATCAACTCCAAAGGCAAGTTTATAGGCTCATACAGCAAGTACAAGGGGAGGCTATACTGCGGAAATTGCAAAGGCCCATATGTTCATACAAAATCTAACAAATATCATGAGGTCAAGGGTTATTATACATGCAAGAAACGAAGGATGCAGGGTAAGGACGTATGCCCTGCTGTAACGGCGTTTGATTGGCAGGTTGACGCATATATAACCCAACTGTGTGCAACCGACCTACACGCCCAGATTACACACGAATACAAACGATTGATTGGCAAAATCTTTATGCGCTATGAGTATGCGTATGACCGTATTGTTGCTTGTGATACACCGGCCATCGTCGCTCTTGACGCAGAGATAAAGAATGAGACAAAGGTTTTTGCTACCCTTGCTATCCAATCTGCACGCAGCGCTGTGTATGCCGAGGCTGTATCCTCAGAAATTACGCGGTTAGAGGCGTGGCTGACTGAGGCACGCGACAGGCTCACCGAACTGCGAAAGACCCCTGATGAACTCTTGCACGAGACGCAGGAGTTGACTACTAACGCGGATAAGGTGTTGTCACTCATACATAGTGTCAAGCCGTCCTACACCCTTGACGAACTTTGGGAAGTCGTAGACCGCGTTATTGTTTACGGTCAGAGCAAGCGGGGCAACAAAACCCCTGATTGCGCATTCGTTCCTGTGCTACATCCTGCTACACTTGCTGAGCGTTTAGTCCTTGATGTCCCTATTTCGCTCTATAAGGCTAAGCGACCTGTTGACATCTCCTATGTAGCCTCACTATCCCTTGATGCCTTGCAGTGTAAAATAGATGGCTACAAGGCTGAGGTGGCTACACTATCCAAATCATTTGACAATCGGTAAATGGTATATGTATCAGTAAAGCCCATTGTTGTGTTCTGCGTTGATTTTGATGAAACGCCTGTTAATGCGGGTTTCCGCTATCGTGTTTATGTATCATACGTTATCTAATGTATGTTACATATACCATTTACCAATTGTCAAACACCAACCACCCAATAATAAATTTAGGGTATACCCTTTTTTCTATATTCCTTGGTTATAAAAATAGAATCAATTATGCATTTATTTTATACTTTCACTCATATGTCCTTGACTTCAGTTTTACATCTGGATATAGTTGATGTAGTTGGAGTGATTTGGAGGCAGTTTTGTATGATAGTGGCATATGTGCGAGTAAGCACTATAACTCAAAAAGATGATAGGCAGGTTGACCTGCTACAAAAGTATAACATTGGCAAGTGGTACACAGAAAAAGTAAGCGCTAAGGATATGAACCGCCCTGAATTGCTCGCAATGCTCGACTTTGTACGAGAGGGCGACACGGTGTATGTTGAGAGTTACAGTCGCTTGGCACGTAACACACAGCATCTGCTCGAGATTGTGCAGACGCTCGAAAAGAAAGGCGTAAGGCTCGTGAGTGCCAAGGAATCGCTGGATACCTCTACCCCAACGGGCAAAATGATGCTTACAATCATTGCAAGCATAGGGACTTTTGAGCGGGAGTGCCTGCTCGAACGACAGCGTGAGGGTATAGCCATATACAAGGCTAAAGGCGGTTATAAGGGCCGTAAACCCGTCTGTATAAAAGAATTCGCTTATCACTATGACCGCTACATGCACCGACTTGTCACAAAAACCCAACTTGCCAAAGATTTACATATTACTGTTCCTACCCTTAACCGGCTTATAAAGGAACACACAGCATCAGCAGGTTTATAAACCTGCTGATTTCTTTTATTACCTCGCGTATATTTTTTATAAAAGAACATATGTACTTATTATTAAATAAACCCGCATATTTATAATCTTCACAATGTACTTCTATCAGTACATTTGCATACAAAAGTGTTCAAATTGTTGATAAATCAAGCACTTGAGAAAATCCGCGCAGGCTTACTGCCACCTGCTACCTGCGCTTTTTTTCTTGCCCGTTTTTGCGCTTTTATTTTCCGTTTTTTTCTCAAAAACAAACCGGTGTATAATGTGGGTTTTTATACACCGAATTACCCCCACCTGCTTATACCCCTATTCTTCAAATCTTCTTTCCCTTTTCCTATTACTAAACACCAAAAACCTACAAACCCATAGATGCGTTGATATGACTACATTTGTTACATATCTCGCAAAGTGCCTTATTTGTTGCGCTTTAGCGCATTGTTGACGTTTTTTTGGGTCTGGTTGGTGTTTAGTGTCGTGGTGGTGGGTGTGTGGTGTTTAGATTTGTTATAGGTGGTGGTTAGGGGCAAAAAACTAAGAGGCGCACCAAAGGTGCGCCTCTCTATCCTGCGAGTTGTATAAGGTTCATTCAGATTTGGGTCTCAAACCGGACTCCATAATCGCTGTGATAGCGCCCTTCAGCGCGTCATATGCACCGGATGTTAACACCCCCAGCACCAACCCCGTTAATGCCGATTGCATTCCACTTGGTGCTATACCCATCAAAACCCCTAAGCCTGCTCCCACCACCATGGCAAATATTGGCAACAGCCTTTTTACCAAGGTTACATATTTTGTCTCTGCTGTCAAAGCCTTTATGCCTGTCAATACCCCATACACTACCAGCATCAACAGTAATCCGTTACCTGCCACTATGCTTGCGATTAGTGCTTGTATCATATCGTAAAACATAAGCATTGTCCCTCCTTTTATACCCCTGTGTCTCTCGCTATTTGTGTGTAGATGTCCGTGGTTAATATGGTTTCTGCTCCTTTGGTGTAGGTTTTGCTGTATGCACCGTAGGCTATAATCGGGCCTATGCTGCCATTCAACAGCATATACTTCATGACTGCATAGGATGTGTTTTTCATCAAAGTGTCCGCTGCGCCTGACGATTGGTAAAACCCTTGTGCTAATGCAGACATGAACATTTTTTCTACTGTAGCACCTGACCCGATTGCCAACTCCTGACCGCAACCTACGAAAAATGGCTCTGAAATTGTAGGGAATATGTTTGCCAGGTCTGTAAATTTATAGGATATTAGGGCCTTCCAATCGTGGAGCATGAATGTTCCGTCGTCGTTGCTGGATATATTCCAGTGCGCCAACAAGTAAGCAGGCACTGTGAGTGTGAGGGCGGTTGTGGTTACAGCAAGGGTGGATTTGGTAATCAAGCAATACATCGGTGTATAGTAGGAGTCCACCTCGGTATAACTTCGGTCTTCTTTTACCTGTAAGTACAAATCTGTGCCAACCTTGAGAAAGCGTGTGCTTTCTGTGAGTGTGTAACTCGTGAGTGACCCTGTTACAGGCGTTTTTGTGGTTAGGTTATACGAAAAAAGCCCAAACGCGTTGCTTGCCGAGGATTCTGTTGTCGTATCGCCTGAGGTTATTCCATATAAAACACTATCTATCACGTACTGTGCCTGACCCCATGGGCTGAAATAACCCGCATAATCTCCTGTATATCTTGTCTCTTCACCTGTCGCCAAGTTGTATGCGTAGACCCCTGAAATTCCACTTCGCTTGATTAGGATGGTGTTTTCGTCTGTTACACCTGAAACGCCATTTCTCACATAACAACATGATTTTGCGAGGATTTGCGCTGTGTCTGTATGTACCATGGTCCCCGCGAAAACCGGTTGACGGTTGGCATCGGAGGTTATAGCACTGTTATCCTGTAACTTCTCTAAATTTACGAGTGAGACGCACACTGAGTCAAAAGCCCCTGTGCCTTGGCCGGCAGGCCAGTTGTATGTTATACCCGCATACTGCCCTGGAACATTGAAAACCCCTGAGCGCTCAATGGTTAGCCCATCCTTTGAGGTTGCGAGGACAGCGGGGTCGATGGTGTTAGAGGCTCTTGCTATGATTGCAGAGGCGGTGGCTTCACATTTCGCATTTAAAAAAGACGGGACTTTCTCCCAGCGATGCGGGAATCCGTCTGTTTTGTTATACAGATAAACCCACAAATTGCTGGCCTTATCGTAATTATCTATGATGTTGTCGGTGTTAAAAAGTTTAAAAGTACCGAGGCCGAGCGCTTTACCGCCCTTGGCGCTCTTCTCTGTCAGTTTTGTGATAAAGTCGAACCCCAACAGCGCTAATGCCGTCCCCATCGGTGTTTCCACCGCTTGTGCTATTTCCCCGTTGGAATTAATTACCGGTGTGATTGTTAACATATTTACCCCCTGCTATTCATCTATTTTAGTTAGTCCTTGTATCGCTAAGTCCCCAACCAAACCCATATACATATGCTCTGGAGCAGCTACACCATCTACGATTAACTTTGCCAATCCTGTTGTGCGTAAATCTGCTACAATGCTGACAGTTAGCGTTTTGCTCTCTGGTTCTTGCATACTGACCTTTGTCAATCCTGTTGTGCTCAAATCCGCTACAATGCTTGTGTTAAGTGTTTTGCTCGCTGGCTCTACCATCACAAGCGCTGTATATGTACCGCTGTGTAAATCGCCTACTACACCAATTTTTATATGTTCTTTCTCATATGTGTAGACCCTTGCGCCTGTGAACCCCTTTGTCCTTGCATTTGCTACTGCACTCACATACAGCGATGATGATGCGGTCTCTTGCAGGGTTACAGATGTAAACGCTTTGCTGTATGCTCTGAATTTTACTTGTGCGAACATGGTTAATATGTTTACAATATTTTCCTTGCTATCGTTTTGCCTCAACTTCGTGTCAATCCTTATAATTAACCCACCAACTGGGATTGCGAGTTGTTTTACACCCTTTGGCTCCACTACTGCACTAACCTTAGCCCAATAAGGTACAGTACCTGGTGCCAACCACTCATCAAAGTTTGAGAATTTAAATGAATCCTGCCCACCACCGGCTATTGCGTTATGTTCGATTTCGCCCCGTTTATACCCATCTATGTATAAAATCACTTTGAGCGTCGCGTCTACCCCTATGTCCTCAGATACTAGATATCGCAGGTCTACTGTCGCTATCGATATGTCACTTATCAAATACATATTGTCGCTTTTTGTCCTTATAACCCCTTGGCCCGTCAACTCCAACAACGACCGTGTACTCATACCCAAGAAATCACTACCGCTGCCTCCACCGCCACAGCCTCCACCGCCACCGCCTACAATCAAACGGCTTAGCAGATTACCTGCTACTAACCTAACATCCGATGCCCCACCACCTGCCAGGCAACTACCCTTTGCGCCTCCACCTAGCCCGAATGGGCGCACCGGCGCTTTCTGTCCGCTGCCCTGCTGGCCTACATATATAAAAAGTTTTGTGCCTTGCACAAGGTTAAAACTCGCTTTTGCATACCCACCTTGACCACCGGAATATTTACTCTCCGGACCGCCTGTCTGTGTGAAACCGCCACCCTGTGCGCCCCAACACTCGATTACATAAACCCCTATTGCTGGTATTACATACTCCTGCACACTACCTGTGTACTCAAAAACAATATTTCCGTTTATTTTTACCTTACCGTTTCCAATTTTTTGGTTATAACCAAAATCTGAATCATACCCATAGTAAGCACTTTTCTCGAACCCCTCTCCAAACTCTGCGACCAGGTCCATATACCCCTCTATGCTTGTGTTTTCATCCCATCCACCACTACTGCCACCACCGCCGCCTGCAAAGGTGTAACCAGAACCGCCACCATACCAACCACCGCCACCACCGGCACTTGTATAGCCGCGTCCGTTACCACCATACCCTAACAGCCCATTACAGGCTCCGTCTCCACCTGCCTCTTGACCACCACCGATACCGGATAAGTCCCCGCCACTACCCTTGTATGCTGCCTTGCCATTCCTACCACCTGGAAAACCACCGGAGCCGTCATTGTCATTACCTCCGAAAAGATAAGGAAAATCATTGGCGTAACTGCCCAAAAAGCCAGGTTGACGCGGGGCTACAAAATAGGGTGCAAGCAACTTGCCTAATATTATTGCATCTTCATGCTTAAACAATGCTTGCTCCCTCCCCCTGCGCTACGATGGGCCAACCTTGGCCGGTCCCGCCTATTTCACTTATCCTGCTTATCTTTTACCGGCTCGCCCACTCGCCTTATCTTGCTCAATACACCGACTCGCCTACTCCGTACCAACCGGCGCATCTGCTTATATCCACGCTCTCGCTCTACTTCACACCATTGACGCACTCACTACAATCGTCGCATCCGCTCGATTGCCGCTTTGCTCTAATTGCCCAACTTGTCGCATACTGCTTGGTCTACGGCTTCGCCTGTTCACGCCTGCCTTGTACAACTCGTCCACGCTCGCCCACCGGCTCGCCTTGCTCCTACCTTGTACAACCTAACGCCTACACTTGTTCAACCTTGCTTATCCACGCCTACCGGCTCCATTTCCTCCACCGCTCATATCCACGCCTGCGGCTGCATCTATCATCCATGGAAAGGGCATAGAGGGCTTCATCTTCGCCGCTTGCAAATGTTCCTTGAAAAATTTTTTAAACCTTACTTAAAGTTCTCCCCATTAATAATGTTTTTTTATGTCCCCATTTATGTCTCTGTTTTGAAAATATGTCCACTTGTATATCGCTTCTCGTTGGGAGGCAACGAAATAAAAATATTTCGACTTTTTTCGACTGTACTCGACTTTATGTCTCTGTGACCATATACTCGCCCTCCAAAATACCGCCTATTGCTACCCCAAGGAAAAAGTCGCTCCACCAGTCCTCTGTTAAGGCTTCGCGGTCTCTTACAAACGGGGCAACCAAGGCCTCCATCTCTTCTTGTGTCATACTCTCAACCCCTTTATATTAATAGGTCTATCTGCTCGATTACATGCTGTATACTGATTGCCTGCCCATAATTGGTATTTATTGCTATTAGTTGACCCTGAAAATAAGTCGGTTGGAGTTTGATTTCAAGCGTTGAACCTTGTACAAGCCAACCAAGCCCGTTAAGGCTACCTACTTCGTCATCATTGTGATACACCTTAAAGGATGTTGCGGAGTCGCCTTTTGATACAGATTGCGTTACCTTACGCACATAGGCTTCTGATACATCTATGCTGCGATATGCGCCGATGCCGTAGATTACAAGTTGGTCGGTGGTTTGGTTAGTGATGATAATGGATAGTGAGGCCATGGGTTGGTTGGTGGTTTGGTAAATAGAGGAATCGGAGTAGCCGCGCGAGGTTGGTGTGAAAGTGTTAAAGCCAAATGCACGGAAAATTGCCTTGTTTATGGTGTTGTCGTTTATGTCCTTGCAGACTTCTTTTATAAGTAGTGTGGGGTTGGATTTGTAGTTGTTGGCGCTGGAAACCGCTGTGCAAGAGAACTCCACATCTATACGCATGAATTTACACTCATCCTGTACCTCAGAGGTTAGGACAAGCCTTGCAGAACCACCCGCCTGTATTACAAGTTGACTTTGCCCGTTGATTTCCGCGTTGACTAAAACCCATCTGTTATCCAAAAACCCCAAGAAACTGTCTCTTGCGAACTGTAGATTATCCATATCACACCACCCTTACAGCGGTTACGGTTGTGCTATACGCTGCGCCGTCGCTCAAATTGAACCCCGTTATCAAGTAGTCCCCCGCAATGTTTGCATCATCGGAGGTTATCGTGATGTACTGCTGAACCGTCAGGAGTTGCGACAGCGTGCCCGTTATTTCGACCTCTTGGCGCATAGACCTTAGATAACTTGCCACGGATGCTACATATGTGCGTGCCGCTGCGTCTTCCTGTATTACGTAGGATTCCAAGGTTAATGTATTCGCCACTTTTGCGTCTGTACCCGCTATTGTGCTTTCTACATAAGCATCCGTCACTCCTGTACACCGGCCTGTAACCTCTATGTTTGCGAGGAAATCATCAACCAGCGCGCTCACTATCGTGATGTCGATGCCACCCTGGTATGCGAGATAATCTATACTTGTTATCTTTTCGAGGTTGCTTTCTGCTGTTGCTGCTGTTGAAATGTGCACAGCGTCTATACCAAGCACGCTTTTACTAAGCGTCAGGCCTGTAAGGGCATTTACACCCGTCTTAATATTCGCATTGTTCAGCATTAAAAGCGTTTCAGAGGGGCGGTCATCCACCTTGTTGTAAAGCAGTTTGATTTTGTTGTACTGCGCGATTTTGTTGTGCTTTACGGTCACTGTCTCTATGGTGCTGTCGTCCATTACATATGCTATGGTTTTGGTTGGGATTGCAGGGCGCACCTCTATAACCCCTGCGCGATTCACATATATGCGTGCTAAAAGCGACTGCGCGATTGTGTTTAAGGCTTCGCGTACCCTGTCTCCCTTTGCTACTGCGTACAACATAGACAATTGTAGGCTTGGGTCTATAATAAAGTCGCTTATGCTTAGGCCGATGCCTTGTAGTATACCAGCGAGCAATACCGTAACATCCACACCCGCGTATGCAGGCAGGGCGGGCATTTCCTTTTGGCCTATATAACTCAGTTTGTCCGTGCAGGACAAATTCACGAGCGCGAACCCGCCCTCAGATTTCTCGCTATACCACGATTCGGTGTAATACTCGCCAAACGCTACCCACGTAATGCCGAGGTCCTCAGACATATATATGTTGACCTTTACGCCGTTGCGCATATAACCATAGTAGGATGACCCTGTGTTGGTAGTTAAGAGCGCCCCCGTCCTGTCAAATATCCGAAAACTTGCATAATTTGGGGTCATGATACCAACCGGATTACCGTCCGTTAGGGCGCTGTTTTCCTGTATTTCGATGCTTTCCAGCATCTTGTCATCGCCGCTATTCTGCGTTGCGGTGTAGGTAGAGTTGTTATCAAAAGTTAATACAATTTGGAAAGTTTGCCCGTTTGTCCAGGGCTGAAGCGTTACTGCTGCCATATGCTACACCCCTATCTTTAACCGTTTGCGAGTGATTTGTGGCCCTCAATCTGAATCCAGTGATACTCAAACTTAAAATAACCGGTCTGTGCCGTCTCGTTTATCACAGTCACAGGTGTAACCTGAATTGGTACACCTACATAACAGCGCTTCGTGATATACCCGCGGTCTGGTGTCCATGACGTTACCTGAAAAGAGTTTGTACCTGCCGACAACTTCGCCTTAATGTAGGCATCAAGTACCCGCATATCTTCAAGGCTTATCACTGAATACGCCCAGTTGAATTTATCCTTATTGGCTATGATTACCGAAATGAAAGTCCCGCCAGAGTTGTTATATGACCGCGTGATGCTCTCCGTCTCGTGCAACCACGCGCCGAGTTGGGGTGCGGGTACACAATAATTGTCAATCTTAAACTCGCTACACGTGTACTTTGTGCTTAAATCCGCGATTGTCATGTACCCCACCCCTTATCTTGCGCCAAAGTTTAGTGCGCCCGTATTTTTTAGTTGGTTTGCGATTGTGCTGCCCATCTTGCGTGCCAAGCGTTCAATCTGCCCGTCGTCTGCTATGATTGAACCACCTTGTCCTAAGTGTGCATTGATTGTTACATTTGCACCTGTGTTGGCTTCTGCCCTTACCGGCTGAGTGTTTACTGCTGCGCTTCTTTGCGCTTGTGGCGTTGCGATTGATGCCGCTCTTTCAAACCCACCCATATCAAACGAGGGGATGTTCACGCTACCTAAAAGTGAGGCGGCACCGTCCGATATCCATCGCCCGGCTGCGTTTGCTACGCCCTCAACACTTAAACTTCCTAACCCCTGTAATGCTTGCTGTATCCACTCAAAGAACTGTCGCCCTTTTTCTACCAACTCGCCCAGACCCGTGAAATTTAAGACTGTGTCCCAACTTCCGTTCTCGTCTCGGAACTTATTGAGGATGTCAAAACCCTTAAACAGTAAGCCGATAGGCCATGTTATAGGGTTAAACAGCAAACCGTCTTGTATGACACTTCTTATGAACCCTGCGGCATCGCCCTCGAGCAGGGCTTCTATTTCCGCTATAATGGGGAACTTGTGCAGGGCTTCGCCTGCGAAAGCACTTATTAAGTCCCAACCCTTAGCGTCGCCTTTTTTTGCCAGTTCTATAAACCATTTGCCCGGCCTGTTTAGCATTTTTTGCATCTCATCCATCTGTTCCCACGTTTTGGAATCAAGGTTGAAAAATGCACTTACACCCTTACCTGCCTCGCCCCAACCGGACACCATACCCTTTATCGCTTCTTTTGCTTTACTTGCGCCTTTTTCTAACCCTTTTACAAGTCCGTCCTCGCCCATTAAGTCGATTAGCCCTGTATCTGCAAGGTTGAACTCTGGGATGGCGTTGTTGTAAGGGTTAACGCTCTGCACCTCATCAAAACCCATTAGTTGTTGCTTGGTCGCATCGAGTTGGTCGCCTACTTTTTTGTACTGTGAATACAAGTCTCCTGCTGCGTCTATTGAGGAAGCGGATGGCCCTAAATCGTTGGCTAATGATAGTTGGTTCATACCCATGAGGTCACGGAATCCGTTGACAACCCACATCGTACCCTCGCCTATGCTCAGCAACAACTGACCTACTGTTTCGAGTACAGGGATGAATATTACCTGCGCGTGTTTTGAAACGCTGTCCCAGGTGTTAGCCAGTTTTAGTTGCATAGATGCTAAAGTTGTTGTGCTTTCGGCATCTGATGTTTTCAAAAGTGCTGCCTGCTCTTGTATCAGCATCCACCTTGCGTATATCATCGTCGCCTCTGAAACTGAACCGTTGAATGCGTCAATTCCCTTTTTCTGTAACAGCCACGCTTTCGCCGCATTATCGCTTGTGTTGATGCCATACCCACCTAATGAGTTGCTGCCATTTAGTGCGCTGTTTACTGCACCCTGGACATCCTCTGTTTTCTGCCCTGTACTCAAAGATAGTTGCGTAGCAAGTCTATTAGCGCCAAGGCCCATATTTCCTGCGCTCTGGCTGTCTATGCCTGCGGCTCTGCCTATTTGGGCTGTTGAGGCTACCATCTTCAAGGTTCTGTCTTCGCCTATTCCGAGTTGGTCATTTAAACGCGTTGCCCAACTGGTCGCCATTTCAAAACTTGAACCTAATACATTTTCAGAGTTTGCGATTCCGAGTTCGTACTCATAGCCGCCTTTTCCAAGTTTGTACATAGCCGCTACCAGCGCGGTTATTGCTGCTACTAACCCTGTAACAACCCCTGTTGCCGCCAGTGCTGTTGTTCCTATTCCTGCTATACCTGCGCTCGCACCTGATGCGGCTGTGCCTGCTGTTGCCAATCCACCGGTGGTGCTGGTTAGTGAGGAGGAGAATGCATTGGTTTGGGTAAGGGTTGAGCGCAATGCAGCTGTGAGGATATTGGCAAAGTTTCCGTTCCCGCTTAAAACACTTGTGATTTGGCTCATATGCGACTGTATAGCCTGCAGACCCTGTGAGCGAGATTGCCCCGTTAATGCGGTTACACGCTGTTGTACTGTTTGCAGACTCTGAGACAGGTTACCAGACCCCGATGACTGCGCATTAACGGCTCTGCCGATGGTTTGTACATAGCGCGTGGTTTGCGCTGATAGTTGACTATAGACGGCGTTGGTTGACTCCAACGCGCTCTTGTTGTCTCTTAAAACTTGTGTGAGTTGCTGATTTAGGCGCATTATGCGCACAAGGTTATCATCGTAGGAATCGCTTTGCGCTGAAATAGCGACTGTCGCCTGCTGTGCTGCCATTGCGATTACCCCCTTTGGCTTAATATTTCTACGTTCTTTTCATCCGCTTGTGCCTTTTTACTCATAATCCTGCTGATGTACGCCTGCCGCTCTTGCTCTGATACTTGCGAGGCATCCACGACTTCCGTGATTTTTCCCTGCTCTGATATAAAACTTGGTGCTTGTAGGCCGTCCTTGCTGAATAACTGACCCACCTTAACGGCGAGGTCATAATTTTTCAACTCTTCAACCTGCGCTACCCTTTCTACTACTGCGTGGACTTCTGCCATGCTCATAGCCAAAAAGTCTGCATAGGAAAGACCGTGCGCAATGGCGGTACCCAGTGTCTTGTAATACAAATCTCTTAGAGTACTGCCGTCAAACTGCTTGCATACTCGCTTAGCGCTCTCACTTCCTGGCTTAGCACAGGTAGATATGCCTTTATCGCGTCCTGGCTCGTTCCCAGTTCCCCGATTGCCTTTATCTCCTGCTCTGCGATAAAAAAACCGCTGTCCCTTGCCTCGCTATATGCCACGACATGTAATGCGGGGCATGTATACCCCTCTTCCATCCATTTTTCGATTACTGCATATGCCTCGTCTTTCGTCTGCCCTTTTGTTCCTACCTGCACCAATGTTCGCAGATTAACCGGCGTGTACTCTGCCAATTTGTCCAACTTTACGTCGTTTTCTGCACAAAACCTGAATGTCAACATTGTATATCGCACACCCAACGATGCTATTAGTTCTTTCATATCGTTATATGTAAACTTTTCTTTAATTTTCATCTTTATACCTCTCTATCGGTTCTTCATTATGGTGGTGGGTCAGGCTTCGCCTGACCCACCACCACTCTGTATTAGATGTGTGTATTAGACTGGTGCGACATACTCGTGAGACGCACATACAGGTGTGTATGTGATTTTTAGTGTCTGCACATTATCCGTAGGCTTTGAGCGCTCAACCTTGGTTATCAAAGCGTCATACCAAAGTGATGCAGGGATGTTACCCGGATATACTGACAATAGTGAAAGCACAGTCTTGCTGACCAATGCAGTTCTTAGTGTGTCATAAGCTGTCTCCTCGAAAAGTATTTCAACTGTACCTTCGCTCTGGTCGATTTCTGCACCTACTTTACCCTTGTAACCATCGCCGTTTACGACTAAATAATCCTTTACGGCTACACTTGGCACAGGCTCTGTAGCGTCCAATATGTCCCCAAGTTTGTTAGCGTCTAAAATAACCGGCTGCACGCCTTTTGCGCCTTTGTACAGGTTATAACCTAATCCCGTCATTGCTGTTGCCATCTTCATCTTCCCCCTTATTAGTTGTAAAATACTGTATAATTTAGGCTAAACACCGGTACGCCCGATGGATTTACCCCAAGTTGGTTTATATCGCCAAGTGCCTTATACTGCTGTATTTGAACACTGGCCGTGTCCTCTGATACTCTAATATCGTGCGTTGTGTTGAGCGCTTTCTGTAAACCCTCTAACATCGCCATACATGCGTACACACCGGCTTCTGTGTTTTCACTCACTATGTTTAGCGTTATTTGTGACTTTCGAGTTACATACTCCCCACCATTTATGATGCGTTTCTCAGGTACACCACCTTTGAAAAATACCCCTATTGACTTTAACTTGCCTATATCTTGCATACCGAACGATACCTTATAACCGGAGGGTATCAACCCCTTGATGTGGATGTATATCAACTTTATACTCGGTGTGCTCATACGTAATCCCTCCAAGATGCCCCACCACCGGAGATGGAGGCGGTTAGTTTTAGTGTGGTGGTTAGTTCAAGTGAGAGGTAAAAAGTAGGAATATTCGTTGCCCCGTATGACATTAAGAGTTCACCCATCGCCTGATTAAACGCGTCTGTAAGCCATTTTGCACGGGTGTTACCCATGTGGTAATTAGTCATTATCTCGTGCACATATCGAGCGTATAAGGCTGTGTACTCAATCCCGAACCCTGCCTCGTCTTCCTCATACAATACAGAATTTTTTAAGTTCCCCTTGTCCACCGGTACCCACTGTTGTGCTAGTTCCAATGTGCGCTTTCCTATGCGGTGTACTATTAGTGATTTGGTCTCTTGCGGCATCGTAGCGTCTGCTAATCTGCCCTGCTTGTATGCATCTAAGACTTCAACCGAAACTTGCACCTCAACCACCACCCAAAGCGCCTGCGTATATGACATAGGCTACGATTTTACCCCTTACATCTCTCAAAGGTTCAACCGCTTTTACCGGCATAAACCCATATCCATCTTCGGTGCAGGCGATTTCGTCTTGGCGGTTCATCTTGCGAGTTGTGATATACGCATAGTCGCTGGAATTCACTAATTCGTTGCCCGATGCCCTTACCCCTGCCTGTCCATCTGCTCGTACCAACAACTGCTCTTCAGGACCAAATATTGGCAAGTCGAGGTCTTCGCTTAGTCCTATCCGCGGCTTATATGCTACCCGTGTCTTAAAAGTGCCTTTTAGGTGCATAAGTTCACCGCCTTTCTACTTGTTTACTGCATCCAAGATTCTGGTTACGTTTGTGTCTATCGTGTGCAACCGGCCGTTTATTTCGTCTGTCAGTTTTCTGTTTGTCTCTAAAAGACCCTTATTAACTGTTGTTCCGGTTTCTATCAAACCCGCTACGCGGTTTAGGCTGTCAGATGACGCTTTGTTGCACTCCATAAACTTGGCGTCACGCTCTCTTGCCTCTGCTATCAAGCGGTCTTCACGCTCTCTGGCTTCTTGTAGCAACCTATCCTCGCGTTCTTTGGCCTCTGCCATCAGTTTATCTTCTCGCGCTTTTGACTCCGCCATCAGTTTATCTTCACGCGCTTTCGATTCTTTCAAATAATGTCTTACCAGGAACACAAGCGCTAAGCCCATAAATACTGCTAAAACCAGAGGAACCCCATACGTATTTGTTAGCGCTAATACGGACGATGCTGTTTCTGTCTCCATCTGCACATACCCCCTCATTTGTGTTGTATGTGCACCACAACCACGGCTACAGGCTTGTAACGCTGTCGGTTAGCCAATATCCCAAGTGGTAGCGCACACGGTCGTAATCATAAATGCCCGTCATAACTGCCTTTGTGCGCGGCGATGTTATATCATATGACCTGCTCGCCTTGCCTATCCCCTCACTACGTACCGCTGACACTGTGCGTTCCCTGATATCTGCTACTAAATCCCCATCTATCGACAAGTGCGCCACGGCGTTAAGGATTTGCGCCTCTTGCGCTGCTTTCCACCCGTCTCCGGTTCCGCCTACGCCCTCTATCAAACTGCCGTCATACGATTGTGGCGTATAAGGTAGCCAGACTATACCGGGCATAGCGACACTGTATTTTCGAGGAAACGCGAGTTTCTGTCCTGTGCCTTTTTTCCTGCCTTTATAAGACAAGTTTTGCAATGATGTTGCGCTTGCTATAAGGGCTTTTGTCTTATCCGTGTCGCTTGCATTAACCCACGCCTGCGCCTCTGTGCTTGAGTCCAGGTACTGCTCTTCTACGTAAGTGTTAGCCTCGGCAAGCGTTACGTAGGTATTAATATGTACTGTCAGTTCCGCTGCCATGTGCTACCCCCTACTTGGCCTTTTTCTTGGGTTGAACGCGGAGGATGTCCTCGACCTTAGGCATTGCAGAGCGGAATCTTTTCGCCATATCCTCGTCAGAGTACCTTATCGCGTTTCCGTCCTCGTCTGCCTCTACTTCATAGTCGCCCAGTTTTCGCATTGTTTCGAGTTGTTCCATATCAGTCTCTGCTATATAGCGTATCGTCCCGCTTGCATTTACTTTTATATACATTTTTTGTCCTCCGTTTGTGGTGGCTGTGTGGTTTGGTAGGTTAGGTGGTGCGCGGCTAAGCCGCGCACCACCTAACCTAAGAGAAAGGAGAGATTAAACCGCAGTTACAGCAAACAGTAAGCCCACTTGGTTGTTGTACTGCACGGAATCGTAGATGATACGTGTCTGGTAGGAGAAGGCATCTGCACGCTGATTAACGCCGATGTTCTCGAAGTTTACGGCGTAGCCTGTACCCTCGCTGATACCTGCAATTTCGGCGCTGACTTGTGCCTGTATGCCATCCAACAAAATAGCAGGTACGAGCAGGTTGTTAACCACGTGGCGCAAGCCAAAGTGGGACGCACCCTCCGCAACTACGAGAATGTGCACAGCCTTTGCGGCTCCGTCTGCTACCCAACCGCCTGCCTCTTGGCCTGCGCTGGTTCCGTCGAGGATATCGACAAGTGTAACCATGCGGTTGTCAGGCACGCGAATTAATCTCAGGTTGTTGATTTCGTAGCACTTTGTGGTTATTACTAACCCGCCTGGTGTCTTGTAGGACACAACTGCGGCGTTAGCCAAAATGTGATTCGCTATCAAAGCGGCTTCGAGTACAGCGTAGACTGATGCGGAGATAAAGCAGTTGCTCATACCAGCATACCCAGCGTTGTACATCTTCTGCTCCAAGGCTTTGAGAGTGTTTATGATATTTGTAGCGTCTACTGCCAATGCCGCTGTGGTAAAAGTGTTACCAACAGGCACTTTCGACATCAACTTAGCCACTGTCGTGGCATCCATTTCTGCGCCTATTGACTTCAAATTGGCCTTGGCGATGCGTACGCCGCCTAATTCCATACCCTCTACAACTGCGTTGAACTCGTCAACTGCGTCAACGTTAC
>Ga0316608_1000228_pt1 | contig 29095 bp, 28 predicted proteins | sample MIS2016152B_MG_FD_207673 | JGI IMG/M metagenome (GOLD analysis project Ga0316608, IMG submission 207673) | Microbial mat bacterial communities from Middle Island sinkhole, Lake Huron, Michigan, United States - MIS.2016.152B | ecosystem: Environmental > Aquatic > Freshwater > Lake > Sediment...
CTGTAGAAACAGTTCAGGTATGGATAAAAGAGTTGATTGCAGTTATAAATCTCATTAAGCTGTGAGGAATTGTCGAAACCGAACGAATAACGAAGCGACCGGGAGCGCAGGGTGTAGCAGATGACCTGTTTACCGGCTACACGATAATCGGGGTACATATGTAAAGACAAAGCATGCTTTGTCTCTATAGGGAGCAGGAGAACTCTACATTGCTCTGCCAAATCGCAAGAGGACACAGACAGTTAAGGATAAACTGAAATGTAGGGGACGGACTAATTCATAGTAGTGATGAATCTCTTGTAATGAGAGTGGAGCGAAGGGATTAGCGTAATAAATATTAATATTCTAATTTTTTTGAAAGCTTCTTCTCTTAAAAGGCTCATTTAGTCTATTATTATTTTGGATCAGATGAAGGGAACCTTAAATACCGTATTCTTGCGATAGAAAAAAGTAGGTTATAAAGTTGCTCGAATCATGTGAAAATAAAGATTCAATTTCGGACATCAAAGGAATAATAGCAAAAGTAGCTTTTTAAGATTAGAATTTTACCTAAATAATGAAAGATTTTAAAAGCAAATACTTGGAATTTACAAAGGAATTATTAACCTTTGGCGAATTATTAAATGGGGTTGATAGAGGCTTTATTAGGAAGCCAAATGGTGCATGGATTCAGTTGTTCGAGTATATTAAGATTAACTAAATACCTGTTTTTGTCTTGACAATTTTTAATTTTGAATGATGCATTGTATTATAATACTGAATATATTTTCCTATTAAGTCTCGAGATCAGGGATGATTTTCCGAAATATTCCTGTGATCTCTAAAAAGGTTTAACTGAATTGGGAGCGAAATATCAAAAGTTTGTTTTGCTATAATTGATTAATTCATTGGATTTGTTTAATATGCGGCAATATTTTTTTCCTCCTTTATGATTTTTTTTACCGTTTTTTATTATTCATCATAACTTAATACAATATGTTTAAAATTAACTTTATGAAAAAAAATGCAATTCTTTTTTTAATAGCACTTTTGTGTTTAGATACAATATATGGTAACACTATTTTTGTTTCTAATAATGGCAACGATCAAAATAGCGGCAGTGCCAAACAACCATTAAAAACAATTCAAAAGGGAATTGATTTGTTGAATGCTGGTGATACCTTAATTATATTACCTGGGTATTACTTAGAAAAGTTGTTGGTTGAAAACAAAAACGCAAGCGAAAGCAAACCAACTGTAATAAAAGCGATTGGAGAAGTTATTATTGACGGTCCCAGCAATTTAGACCTAAAAGGCACAAACCTAAAAATTGGAAAATCTGAGTTGCCTCTTTCCCATGTTGACCATCCTTATTATCCTTATTATCGGGGTGCTGTGCTACGCTTGGTAAATTGCAAACATATTATTGTGGATGGAATAAAGATAGTAAATTCCGAATGGATGGGGATTACTTCACTCGAATGCGATAACATTACCATTCGTCATTGTCATATTTCTGACCTTCAGGCATCGGGAATGTACATGCTCAATTCCAGATTTGTAACCATAGCTTTTAACGAAATTACCAGAGCATGTGGTTTTCCTTCACGATTGGGTGGAGACAGATCTCAGGATTATAGCGGCCATGGTTCCCAAGAAATGCTTTCGATTGTTAACTGCACAAATTTTGAAGTTATGTACAATCGCATTCACACACCCAACGTTTGGGATGTTTATGAAAGCCGCAGCACAGGAGTTGGAGGCGAAGGCATTGATTGCAAAGAAAATTCACATATTGGAAAAGTACACCACAATTTGGTGTATAACATAAATCGTCCCGCATTGTATGTGGATGCATGGGATGCAAAAGCCACCGGGAGCATTGAAATTTTTAACAATGTGGCGCATGATGCACAATGTGGTTTTTCTCTCGGTTGCGAAAACGGGGGAATGATTACGAACATAAAATTATATAATAATTTGTTTTATAACAATTGGCTGGATGGAATACTCCTTGCCAACTGGGGATTGGGAGGAAACAAAGATAATGTGAAAATATTTAACAATACTGTTTATTATAATGTTTCAGGCATATCGCTGGGTGGCGAAAAACACACCAATATCGTGCTTGCCAATAATATTTCCTACCTCAACGATAAGTTCGGAAAACAAAATCTTCATCCTGAACAGGCAAAGTATGTAGAAATGAACAATATCTTCGGTATTGACCCCCTTTTTATTGACCGCAAATGTGGCAATTTCAATCTAAATGAATCAAGCCCGGCAGTTGATAAGGGCACCGGAGAAATAGATTTGCCAACATTCGACCTAAACGATGCAGCCCGCATAAATGGAAGTGGCCCCGATATTGGTGCTTTTGAATTGGGCAGCAAGCCCGTTTCTCCTAGGGTGATATATGTTTCAACCGGCGGGAATGATGCCAACCCCGGAACTTTTTTCGCACCTTATCGCAACATACAAAAAGCAATTGAAAGCCTCCATACGGGCGATCAGCTTTGCATTCTCGAAGGCTGGTATAGAGAAAAACTATTGTTGCAAAATTTGAAGGGTACTAAAGATAAAAAAATCATCATTAAAGCCTTGGGTAAAGTAGTTATTGATGCACCAGAAAATCTGACAATTGAAACAGATACTTTGAAAATTGGTAATCAGAAAATGAAAATATCATCTGAAAAACATCCAAATCATAGCTTTTACAAAGGCTCGGCAGTACGTATCGAAAATTGCACTTATCTTTCTTTTTCAGGTTTTACTATTCAAAATTCCGAAAACACTGGTATTTCAACACTGAACGCTTCTGATTGTGAAGTTTCTGCTTGCATAATTAAAAATTCAAAATCTTTTGCATTTTATAACCTTCAAAGTAATAATCTAACTTTCAACAATAACATGTTATTTGGAAATGCAGCAGCTAAATCGGGCACAAAAAATCAAATAGTATCGGAATATTGCAATAATATAACAACCAAGGATAATTTTATAAACGATTGTACTAAACTAAATTATTAAAAAATATAAACATGCCAAATTCGATTGATGCAATACTTGTCGTAGTATATCTTGTTTTTATTATAGGATTAAGTATTTACTACACACTTAAGTATAAAAAACAAAATTCAGCCGACGATTTTCTAACCGGAGGTCGTCACATGAACTGGCGACAAACCGGGATGTCACTAATAGGAATGATGTTCGATCCCGGTATTATGGGAAACTCTGCTTTTGCGTTTGTATGGGGATATTATGTGGTTCAATGGAATGCTGTTAATATCTGGTTTACTGCTCCTTTTGCAGCTATGTTCTTTATTGCTATTTACTGGCGCTCAAAAATCACCACCACCACCGAGTATTTGGAGAAACGTTTTAACTATGCTTCTCGTGCCATATTCTCGCTCATCATGATATTCATGCTTATTAGTTGGTTGGCTTATGGTGTTTATATGGGGGGCGTTATCCTTAAAAATTTTCTGGGTTGGGATTTATTCACTGGCTCACTTCTCATGATTAGTATTTGTGCTTTTATGGTAATTCTGGGTGGAGTACGTACCATGCTTTCGCTAAGTATCGTTCAAACATTTCTTCTTATAGCAGCTATTTTGGGCGTTGGTGTTGCAGGATTTATTTTGGTGGGTGGATTCCCCGGAATTAAAGAAATGACTGATGTTGGTCGTGCAGGTACAGAAATAAAGAGTCTGATCCCTCCTATGAATTTTAATCTTTTTTCACAAGACTTGTATCCATTTCCTGCCATTCCGTTCTGCATTATTGCCGGGATGAGTTGGATTGTTTGTAATTTTAGCATGGGACAAAGATTACTGGCAGCCAAAGATGAATCGCACGCACAAAAATCATTAATTATGGCAGGTGTGGCCAATGCAATCATACTTTTACTTGCCTATACAGCAGGTGTTGCCATGCGCAAAATTGCACCAGAAATTAATGGCGATGACGCTTTTATGCAGCTATTGCTTAAGTTTCCTATAGGTGTAAAAGGCTTGTTACTGATCGGTCTTATTGCTGCTTTGTTGTCCTCAAAAACCGGTCTGTTGGCTGCTTCAGGAACTTTATTTGTTCAAGATATTTATGCACGTATTATTAAAAAAGGTGCTTCACAAAAACACTTAACTATGGTGGTTAGAATTGTTGAGCTCATCATTGTCGTTATCGTGATTTTGACACTACCATTTTTTCAAAATGCATCAGAGCAGAAAGTTCCAGCTTATGAATTAATCCAGGTATTAATGGGAGATGTTTTGGGTGTAATTATTGCAATTTATTTATTGGGCGTTTTTTCCAAACGCAGCACACCTTGGGCAACTTTTACTGCAGTCATTGTCAGTATGCTAGTCGGAGTTTATTTGCATTATTTCTTAAAAGTTCCGGATGCTTCTGGAAATATGATTGGACTTAATTTTTGGGTTGTTGGTACGGTAGAGTTTATTATGGTAATTGTTTTAGGATTGTTATTCAGCTATTTTGAAAAACCCAAAACCGATGTCGAATTAAGTAACCTTACTGTTTGGACATTAAGCGATATAAAAGGCCCATGGATTGGACTAAAATCATGGCCTAAACTATGGAGATGGATGATCGCTCTTCCCTTAGGATGGCTGCTTGTTACATTCGTTTGGGAGCTTTACATGAATATGTAATGGCCTCTCGATTTTTCACAATAAAAAAAGTATTCATTAAATAATAATTAAAAACATGCATATAAATATCTTACATCGCCCAGAACCGGATTCCTACCGCAAAGCGATTTTCAAAATGCAGCAGGATATGGTACATAATTTGGGGTTAAGGGCTACGATTCTTGCAACTGCACCTGCCCTCGAAGACGACGACACAGTTGCCCTAATTAAAATGTACAAAGAGAAATACAACGACGAAATTGGTATTTCCTTTCACACCCTTAACACTCCTTCCATTAAGAAAGAAGTGGGGTTTGAAGAAATTTGCCTTTGGCTCTACAACGAAGAAGATAAAAGGAAAGTAATAAGGTTATTGTTGAATAAATTCCGCGAAGTTTTTGGTTTTGAACCTATAAGTGCTGCATCCTATCATTTTGATTCAAGTTCATTAAAGATTTTGCTCGAAGAATGTCCTTCGATAAAGGCGGTTGTTGGTGGTTGCTTCGAAGAAGGGGTAAGGGTTTACCATGGTTGCAATCATTCTTGGTATCTTTTTAACGAAGGTATGCCTTGGGCTGCATGGTATCCATCTAAAACTCACTCGCTTAGGCCGGCAAAAAACGAAAGTGATTCCTTTGGCGTTGTAGCAATCCCTCACCTCACACGCGATTTAGTTTTGGGCTATGAGAGCCGAAACGATTTTTGGGCTTCGCATTCGCCTAATGTACAGCGAGGCATGGGCAACAAAAACGATAACTGTCCTTACGATAAGAATCTGGTTGATCAGCACCGCTATCAGGAACGCTTCAACAATGGCTATTCATATCTGAATATTTTTGTTAGTGCTCAATGGCTTATTCATAATCACAACAGCGAGGAAGCTCCCGAAATTTCAGTATCATTATACCGCCAGCAACTCGAACATGCAAAAGCTATGGTTGACAATAATGAAGCTCAGGTTTCGACCATGTCGGAATTTGCTGAATGGTATAAAGAAAATGTTCCCGTTGCACACACGGAAGTGGCACTTGCCAAAGAAATTCTCTACGGAAGCGGTAAACATTATTTCTGGTATGTATCGCCACAAATGCGCGTATTGGTTGATTTGTTCCAAGGTTGCAGCATTGGCGACTTACGTCCCTACATAGCTGAAGTGCCAGTAACAACTGGAAGCGATTCTCCCCATACGATTTATGGAAGTTATCCTTATTTGGTGCAAAGCCAGCATCGTACCGGATATTTAAACCATTGCAGCGATGGTAGCCGCTCAACTGCCATCTTGAAACATGGAAATATTGAAGTGGACATGGCAGATGTGGAATGTAAGTGCGATATCGTTTTCCCTGACCAGAAGGGTTTTGTAACCAAAGATGCAAAAGTACATTTTGGAGATAAAGTTACCGCAACTATGAAAACCACTTTCAGGTTTGAGGATAATGCTCAAATAATCATAGAACGGGAACTGGTGAGCATTGAAGGAAGCGACAATAAATCGCTCGAAATAACAGAATATTTTAAGGGTTGCTATGGTATTACAGATTATCCAGAGGATATGAGCGGCATACAACTAAGCATTGATGATACAAGCTTTAAATATGGATACAAGCGTCATGCTGTAGTGGTTGAAAATGTAAATGATATGAACGCTGCTATACCGGCTGTGAATACCATTGTTGGTTTTAAACCTGCTGATGGCGAAAAATGGAAAGGCGAAATTGCCGAAGGTATCCTATTTAACCCCTATTACACTTTTAAATTAACACGAGTATTAACAACAGGAAAAATCAGCAGAATATGTTTGTACCTAAAAACCACGAAGTAACAATGCGTTGTCCGGTATGTTTCAACCGTGACATTGATGTTTTGATGAAATTTGAAAATGGTTCACATAAATGCCTCAAATGTAGTTTCACTGGAACAGAAGAAGAAGTAAGGTTGCTCTATCTGGATATTCAGAAGAAATTCAGGTGGATACAAACCAGAATAACCATAGAGGAGTACGATCGTTTGTAAGCATTTATTACTTTAAGCTATCTTAAAGTAAATCAAAACGGACAGTTAGAAAAATCAGAGAGGAGGCGATTGCCTCCTTTCTGATTTCATAAGTGTACCATGCTTTAATGTTTGTATGAGCTATTTTGAACTCAGAAAATGCTTTGGTTTTTAATGTTTTTGAAATTTACTATAAACGGGAGTATGGTTTATTGTACTTTTCAAAATATAAAACCCTGGTTTTAAATTCGACACATCCACAGCGCTTATATTTGAATTTCCTGTTTTTATGAACACTGTTTTTCCTTGTGCGTTAATAATTTCAATGGAATGACATTCGTAATTTGAGTCATAATTTATAAATAAAGTATGATTTGCAGGATTTGGGTAAATATTGCATAAATTACTTCTTGCCAAATCCACATTAAGTGCTTGTTGGCTGTCAATGAATACGGATGCATTACTACCATTAATATAAGCTTTTGTTTGGCTCAGAAATGATGGTAGTATTCTTTGTTCGTCTGATTTAAAATTCATTGCAAATACCTTATTTTCTGTGCTCAATGGTGCAAGATTGTTACTTGTAAACAAAAGCTTTTCTGCATATTGATTGTACAAATATTCTGATGCTTCGTAATTAACAATGCCAGTAAAAACGAATGAAACATCCGTATTTGTCATTTCAAAATCGAGTGAATATACATCGGTATCAGCTTCCACATATACGGGGATATTTATTAATCCGTCAATTTTTTGCGCTTCAGACCATTTTATAATCATAGTTGGGGGCGATGTTTCACTTTTTTTAAGTTCGCTGTTTGGGGTACAATTTCCATCAATATCTCCAAGCATGATTCCTTTAAATAAATGATTGTTTTGATAATTGAAACAATTTATATCTCCGGTTTCAAAAATTTGAGCTAATGCAGGTACTTTGTAGATGGAGTAACCGAGCGCATCATTTTCGGGATAAGACGCTGAAATGGTAAAAATTGGATGGTTTACCCATAATGTCGTGTCGGTAAATAACCAATCAAACGATAGTTTGTTGTTGATTGGTTTTCCATAATTATCATAATTATGCGGTTGAATGAATTCTCTTTGCAGCATTACACTTCTGCGGTTTAGTTGGCTAAGGTCGCCTGCAGTTATTTTGCCATCCATATTCACATCAGATGCAACAATCTGATAAAGGTTGGGTTTGAATGCAATATCTTTATTTATAATTTTCTTTAACAAAAAAGCATCGTATCCGTTTATAGAATTTAATACCGAAATAGCTGCCTGTGTATTATCGTAGCTACCGGGTATATCGCGCAATATTGAAAACTTTTTGATAGAATCGCTAAAAATAAAACTACCACTTTGATTTATAACACCCGCTTTGTTTTGTGTCATAGATGGATCGTACCAAAGAGAAAGATTTGAATTATTGCCTCCTAAGTCATATTGTGCATTATTCCAGTAAGATACTTGCCCTTGGTAGGTCATTTTTGTATCTATTACAATCCATGCAGTGGTTGTATCTGTATATTCTTTGGTGCTAAGAAAAAAGCTTTCTGTAACTTTTTTAAGGGTAACCAAGGATGCACCATTACAATAAGGAAAAGCCGAATTGAAAATGATATTAAACATTCGTCCTGTTCCGCTGATGCGAACATTCTCTGGAGCTTGTGCGGATAGGGCTATGCTTAAATGAAGTTTTCCATTCAAAGAATCATTGTTGTAAGAAATATCCAAATAGTTTTGGGCTATTTGTAATACATCAATAACTCCGTTGAATTTCAATGAATCGGGATTGTAATTTATATCAATATCTAAGCCAATAGCAGGGCGGGCTGTGCCAACACAAAAGCCTAACTTTGACATGCTGTTAACAGCGGACGATGGATCGCTTTCGATATAATATTCCTTAGGGGGGGTATAATTGTAGATGATTGTATCGTAGGTATCGCAAAACATTGTATCGTAAACAATATAAGTGTTTTTTCCTTTATTTAGATTGGAGAAAAGATAAGTAAATTCTACGTAGGTCTCTGGAAATGGTATCGTTTGTATTCTTTGGGGTAATGGACTATTTGTAGGCGAATACCATGTATAAAAGTGTTCTCGTCGATACATGAAATTATATCCTGCTAATTTTATCGTATCCGTACTTTGAGATAATTGAATCAAATTTGTTTTTTTATTTTCACTCGAATTAAAAGAACTATATTTGTCACCATAATTTATGCTTCCATTAGGACCTTTATGCTTTATACCAATACCTTGAATATAGTGGCAAGTTTTATTTTTATTAGAAACATTATATCTAATAGAGTTCCACCCCCAATATGGACCTTTAAATGACGTAATGGAATCTGAAATTTTCGTTATATATACACTACCACCCACTACGCTCCATTCAGTTTCAAATTCTTTAGTGCCAAAAGTTTCAACCACTACCGAATCTTCACAGGTATATATTTGGCTATTATTAAGTTTAATACCAAACCTACTTAAATTTACAATAAATATATCATCATGTTTTGTTTCTGTACCGTTTATATAGGATTTGCGGAGTACATTTACCCCCAAACCAATATTTTTGAATGCAGTACTATTATCTGATTTTAAAATAATATTTGCACTTCCTTTAATAACAGACCATGTTCCGTTTTCATTACAATTTCCGGCTGTTGGAATTATTTCTGTATCTATATGAGCTTGTCCAATTAAAAAGCTATTTCCGGCATGGGGGCATGCCAGTTGATTTACACCTGCCGGGGGAGTAATGTTTTCTTCACTAACGATTAGTTTTATTTTAAATGATTTGTGTGTAATGGGATCGAAGTCATCATCATAATAATAGTCGCTACTAAAATAATTACAGCTATGCGAATAGCTAATACCGGAATAATATATGATGTATTCTCCCGGAGCAAAAGTACCTAATTTAACTTTTTTCTCATAATTTTTAAACGCTTGTCCACATACCTCTGCCATTCCCCATTCAGCATAATACATGATAGAATTTTCGTTCTGCACAACACTATCTGTAAGTAAATATGCACACAGATCGCTACTATGACCTCTTACAATCAACTCAATAGAATCGTTAGGATTTGCTACCTGTTTGTTTATAAACACAGTATCTACATAGTATTGTGCTCGTAAAACACACGCACTAACTACGATTAGGGTTAATAGTAGTATGGATTTTTTCATGATAAATAAGATTTAAAGTAAATAAAAATAAAATTATAAATATACGACCAAAGCATTATTTGATTTGACCCCTTGATTTTGATTAATTCTTTTCCGGAAATTTAAACTTCATTCTTTGCTACATTGCTCCACCATAGATTATGCAAAGATTCAAATTTACTTTATTGAATATATTGCCGAAATGAAAGGATTAAATTTGGATTTTACCATTAAATTATTTTAGTTATAATGAGAACTTTTTCTATAATTAAGACGCAGTTACCCCAAAAGGGTTGCATCATTTTTTTAGGTATTTTTCAAAAAAAATCACATTATACAGATTATTAGACGGTTAAAAAACTGCATAGACTCGAGCCGGTGAAAAGGATCGGGTTTGAAAAATTATTGTCTATATTTTTCAAATTGAATTAAGGTCATTGAAAAATATAGCAATAGTAATATTTGCATATAGACCATGATAAACTCCAGTTTTCTAAATATGGCTTCAGGAGTTCTGTGATTAGTATAAACAGGTAGGGTAACAGATTACTTGGGGGACGTGGGTTCTGAATTTACAGGTTTATAGGCTTCAATCTTTGCACTGTTAATCTGATTGCATACTTCGACAAAAAATTCTTTAAATTTATTAAAGTCTAATTCATTCATTTATACCAATTTATTAAATATCTAACAGTTGTTAGAGAAATTAGTAATCCATTTATCAGCAGCAAATTTATATTATTTTAAATACTTTAAATTGGAAAATTATTAGTAAAAATACATTTATCTATATATCAAATATTTGTATCGTTTTTGCAATAAACCATATCATAATAGTTTGCGCTGTTTTCAGGAGTTATGAAATTAAACATTATTTTTGCAAAAATCTATGGAAGCAAAATATTGCCAGCACAATTTCCTTGTTTTGGAATAAACATTTTTCGCTCATATTCCTTTTAAAATGGATAGATTGTTTCTGAATTCTGAAAATTACTCAAAGTTGAAAATATGGTAAACCAGAAATCAATATATAACCTTACAGGGAAATCGAAGGTGGTGTCCAACAAAAAAATGAGTTTTGTTGAAAAGCTTTATTTACCGGCCATTTTGAATGGCATGCTTATCACTGCTTCTCATTTATTCAAGAAAAAAACCACGATAAGGTATCCCGAAGTAAAGCGTAATTATTCTGATATTTATAGAGGTAAACATGTTCTTAAACGCGATGACGAAGGAAGGGAACGATGCACCGCTTGTGGTTTATGCGCATTGTCTTGCCCTGCCGAAGCCATTACCATGGTTGCCGCAGAGCGCAAAAGAGATGAAGAACACCTTTACAGGGAAGAAAAATATGCTATAACTTATGAAATCAATATGTTGCGTTGCATATTTTGTGGGTTTTGCGAAGAAGCCTGCCCCAAAGAAGCCATTTACCTGACCCAACGCGATACACCTGCCGATTATGACAGGGAAAGTTTTATTTATGGCAAAGACAAACTTGTAGAGCCATTGGATAAAGCCAAAAGGATTGATGTTTCGAAAAGAATCCCCAAAGATGAATAAATGGAATTTTTAACTAAAATTTTTAAAAAGTGAAAATCCCTTGCATAGCTGTTGACGATGAGCCTTTGGCATTGGACATAATCAGCGATTATGCCAATAAAGTTCCCTACCTTAATTTGTTGGAAACCTTTTGCAATCCGCTTGAAGCACTTGATTATTTAAAGAACAATCGCATAGATCTTATTTTTCTTGATATACAAATGGATATGCTCAGCGGAGTTCAGCTTTTAAATGTTTTGAAAGATAAACCTCTGGTGATTTTTACAACCGCTTATGATTCTTACGCCATTCAGGGATATGAACTTGATGCCATCGACTATCTACTCAAACCTGTTTCTTTTGAACGGTTTTTGAGAGCCACCGATAAGGCTTTTGATCGCTTGAATATTAGAAAAACAGAAGCGGAAATAAATCCCCAACCTTCATCCACAATATCGAATACGAATTATATTTTTGTAAAATCGGATTCTCAGTTAATCAAACTCAATTTTTCTGATATTTATTACATTGAAGGCATGGGCGATTACCTGAAAATCAAGCTGAAAAACAAATCCATTGTTACCCTTCAAAATTTCAAAAAATTGGAAGAAGCTCTTCCTGTTTCTCAATTTTGCCGGGTTCACAAATCTTATATGGTTTCAATTGATAAAATCGAATCGATTGAAAAAAACAGAATTCAGATTCTTGATCAACTCATTCCGATCAGTGAAACGTATAAAAAACAATTTTATATTCTTATTGATCATTTGGGGGCATAAATAATACAATAAATTTTAATATTTTATGGAGATACAAACCCTTTCATTAGTTGTTCCTGCCGGTTGCCCAAACCGTTGCCGTTTTTGTGTATCGGTTTTGCACGATGATTCATCCTATAAGAACCAAATAGAAAAAAACCTGCGCTTCAAAGCACTCTACAATATGGAGTTCAGAAAGCGTCTGGAATTTGCGCGTGATAATGGTTGTAATACCATGATTCTGACCGGCGATGGTGAACCTCTTTACAATATGGAGTTCTTGGAAGATGTTGCTACATGGAATAAACTTCTGAGAAACCCATTCAAATGGGTGGAACTGCAAACCGCAGGCATTAGTCTCGAAACCGAAAAACTATGGTGGTTGCGCGAAACCGTTGCTGTAAATACAATCAGCTTAAGCCTTTCGGATGTTTTCAGCTCCGATAACAATGCGCTTTATAACCGTAGTCCTGAAAAACTCAAAATAGACATCGACCAGCTCTGTGCTCAAATAAAAGAAGTGGATTTCACGCTTCGATTATCGCTTAACCTTACTGATTTTTACAACAATTATAATGCTGAGGATATTTTCAAGAGAGTTAAAACCTTGGGCGCTGATCAAGTAACTTTCCGAGTACTTTATTCTTCTCCCAATGCCAATACGGAAGAAGAAATTACGGTAAATGAATGGATTAAGAATCACAAAGCAAATACCGATATTCTTTCCGAAATTAATCAGTATATAAAAACGAACGGAAGAGCATTGGAAGTCCTTCCTTTTGGAGCAACGAGATATTCTGTTGATGGTATTTCCACCGTTTTGGATGATGATTGCATGAGTACCGAACTTAAAAACTCTTTGAAATACTTAATCCTGAGACCGAATAGTAAATTATATACAAAGTGGGACGATGTCGGTTCTCTGCTGTTTTAATTCAGAAGAGTAACCATGTTTCGTTAAAGTTGCCTAAATCAATTTGAATTATTTAAGCTACTTTTGCTGTAAGATTTTACGCGAAAAAACCATAAAATTATGAATCAATATATTTTCTTTTTCCTTTCGGTTGTTTCGATATACTCGGCCATCATGATGCTTGTGTCGAAGAAAACGATTTATAGTTTACTTTTTTTAATTATTTGTTTTTTTTCCTTGGCGGGGCATTACATCATGCTGAATGCTCAATTTTTGGCCGTTGTTCATATCATTGTTTATGCAGGAGCCATCATGGTTCTGTTCCTGTTTACGCTCATGTTGCTCAATTTGAATTTGAATGAATATATCCCTAAGAAGAAGATCATGGTGGTTGCCTCTGTGATTTCTGGATGTATTATGTTTGTGGTTCTTTTGGCATCTTTGCGCACTTATGGTTTGGATATTCCTACAGAATTACAAATTAGTCAGATTGGCCTTGTCAAAAACCTGGGAAAAGTATTATTTGATCAATATTTATTTCCCTTTGAATTGTCATCATTTTTGTTTCTTACTGCAATGGTTGGAGCTATTTCAATTGCAAAAAAATAATAGCGTAAATGAAACCTTCCTGGTTGAAAATCAAAGTGCCCTTGGGTACAAATTATTTGAAAGTCAGTGGACTGATTAAAGGAAATAATTTGCACACGATTTGTGAAAGTGGACGCTGTCCTAATTTGTCGGAATGCTGGCAGGCTGGAACGGCAACTTTTATGATTTTGGGTGATGTATGTACAAGAACTTGTAAGTTTTGCAATGTGAAATCAGGTAAACCTCTACCCGTAGATCCTACTGAGCCTGAGAATATTGCAGCGGTGGTTAAAAGTATGAATCTCAAACATTGTGTAATCACTTCTGTAGATCGAGATGATTTGCCAGACGGTGGCGCAAATCATTGGGTCGATACAATCAGCGCAATAAAAAACCAAAATCCGGAAACAAGCATTGAAGCTTTGATTCCTGACTTTAAAGGAAACACAGATCACATCGCTTTACTTGCTCATAGCATGGCAGAAGTCATTTCCCACAATCTTGAAACTGTAGAGCGTCTAAGCCCAGAAATAAGAAGCAAAGCAAAATATCATCAAAGTCTGAACTTGATAAAACAAATCAGAGAAGCTGGAAAAGTATCGAAATCTGGCATCATGCTGGGACTTGGTGAAAAGCACGAAGAAATACTACAAACCATGGAAGATTTGATTGCTGTGGGGTGTCAGGTTTTCACCATAGGTCAATATTTGCAACCCAGCAAAGAACATCATCCTGTGTTGGAATATTTTCATCCGGATTATTTTGCGGAGTTAAAAGAAATTGCTTTAGGCAAGGGTTTTCTTGCGGTGGAAAGCTCTCCTTTTGTGAGAAGTTCTTATCATGCCGAAAAACATACGCCTGATATGCTACTAAAAAAACGGACTTAATATTACACTTGGAATCTGTTCCAAAGAAACAATTTTGTCGGCTGCACCTAATTTGATAGCTTCTTTAGGCATACCAAAAACAACACAGGATTTTTCATCTTGTGCAACGGTTTTTGCACCTGCTTCCTTCATTTCCAATAAACCTTTAGCACCATCATCGCCCATGCCGGTCATTATTACACCAATGGCATTTTTTCCCGCATAACGAGCTGTAGATCTGAACAATACATCCACAGAAGGTCTATGTCTGTTGACGAGAGGCCCTTCTTTTACTTCAACATAATATCTTGCTCCGCTCCGTTTTAAAAGCATGTGCTTGTTTCCTGGAGCAATCAGTGCCTGACCCCGCAAAACGCTATCGCCATTTTGTGCTTCTTTCACCGTGATTTTACACAGTTCATTCAATCGGTTTGCAAACGATTTTGTGAACATCTCTGGCATGTGTTGCACAATCACAATTCCCGGACAATCCACAGGCATGGCTTCCAAAAACATACGCAAAGCTTCGGTGCCCCCGGTTGATGCTCCAACAGAAATAACAATTTCGGTTGTACGAATATCTGTGAAGTTATGAATAGGCGGCAACATTACATCAGCAGAAAGTTTGGGTTGAATTAAATTCTGAACATTGGCAGGAGCAAGCAATCTTTTTCTTGTTTTGGCTATAGCTGCCGCTTTGATAACATCACAAATGGTAACCTTGGCTTCCTCAAAAAATTGGCGCGTATTCATCTGTGGTTTTAAAATAATTTCTACAGCGCCATACTCCAATGCTTTGAGTGCATTTTCGCTCCCTCTCTCCGAAACGCTTGAAATGATGACAACCGGAATAGGATGCTGAGTCATAATTTTTTTAAGAAATGTAAGACCATCCATTCGCGGCATTTCTATATCCAACGTAATAACGTGGGGTGCTTCATTTTGCATCTTTCGTGCAGCAATGTAGGGATCGGAAGCGGTTGCCATCACTTCAATATGCGGATCAGAATTCAAAATTTCAGATAAAGCCTGTCGAACAACTGCTGAATCATCAACAACCAAAACTTTAATTTTATTTGCAACCATAGATAAAACCGGATTATTGATTTTTGAATATATTGATTAAACTGATCTTTTGAATAAACCTGTGTTTTACAATTCCTGTTTCTGTACCGAAAATTATTTTTCTGCCTAATTTGCCGCCAGTGCTGGAAGTTACAATTTGCAGTTTTTCTTCCTTTAAAATATCCCGAGCTACCTGAATGTTTCGTTCACCAATTAAAAAGTTACTGTAAACTATATCAATCACTTCGCCCCCTCCGAAAACCTTGGCTTGCAGATCTGTCTTTTTGCTGCCCAAAGCTTGCATTTTTTCAATCAAACGGGGTATTGCAATGTTTCCATATTTAGGTGTGGCAAGCCCCTGACCATTCCAGAACGGCAACATAAAATGATTCATTCCACCATATTTTAGAACCGGATCCCATAAACAAACCGATACACAAGATCCCAAAATTGTACTGATATAATGAGGTCTTGCCGAAACAAATAAGGTTGCGGGAAACAGAAAATGCGTAGGTATTTCAGCCATAGCGATTTGCTTTAGAATGTTTCGACATCATCGGAAATAAAATCATCTCCGGAAAGAAGGAAACCATCATCCATATTTTCTCTTTGTTCTGGCAATATTATCGTGAATATAGATCCAACCGTTTTTTTACTTTGTATGAAAATTTGTCCATTTATCAAATCCAAAAATGCTTTCACAATCGATAAACCCAATCCATGTCCTTTGTTGATCGAATTTATAGAACTATCCAGCTTCTTAAAACGATCGAAAATGATTTTTTGATCAATCGTTTCTATGCCAATACCATGATCTTTTACTTCAATGATCAGATTATAATCTTCGTACCAAACAGACATTTCAATCTTGCTGCAACTTGGACTGTATTCTATGGCATTATTGATCAAATTAGCCAAAATCAGTTCTAGTTTAAATGGATCTGTAACAAAACCTCGTTTTTCAATTCCATCTTTAGCTAATTCAAAACGCTTTTCTATTTGAATTTGTTTATTTTCGAGCTTATTTTCAAAAACCCGAACGACATCATCGCAAAGATCCTGAAGATTGAATAATCGAAATTCTGGTTCTGTGTCACCCGCCTCGATCTTAGCGGCAGCAAAAATATTTTTCAGTTGGAAATCCAATTCGAAAGCCTCCGTATAGATCAACTGAGAATGTCTTCGAATTTTGTCCAGATTATTTTTGTCTATATGAAGGATATTTTTTGACAGCCCCAGAATAGATTCGAAGGGATTAATAATTTGGTTTCGAACATTCGAGAGAAAATGACTCTTGATTTCTTCTGCCTGCTGAAGTTTGTCATTCAATTCCTTAATCTGCATATTGAGACGATCAATAATTTGATTTGAGGTTTCGATATTTGTCAATCTTCTTTCAAGTTCTGACAATAACTCTGTGTTTGAATAATTCTCCATGGTCTCAGCCAATTTTTCTAAATATTGTTGGTTTAACTTGCTTTAAAGGAACAACCATATTGGTGATTGATTCCGAGTGCCCCAGAAAGAAAAATCCACCTGGTCGCAATTTATTGCATAGCTTACAAATAACTTTTTCTTGTGTTTCCCGGTCAAAATAAATCAAAACATTTCGACAAAAAATGATATCTTGATTATCGGGAACAGAATATACATCATCCATCAGATTTACTCTCATAAAATTAACTTTTTTTCTTAATTCCTGACTAACTCTGATGGTTTTTTTTTCACTATCTTTACTTTTCAAAAAGTACTTTCTCTTTAAAGTCATAGGAATCATTTCAATCCTATCTTCTGTATAAATTCCGTTAACGGCTTTTTGCAGTACTTTGATCGAAATATCGGAGCCGGTAATTGTAAATTGGAAGTTGGAATTCAATGCACCAAATTCGCTTAAAACAATGGCAAGCGTATAGGGTTCTTCACCACTGGAAGAAGCGGCACTCCATACTCTCAGATTACGGTAATTGGCCCGGTAAAGCTCTGGTAACAGATACTGACTTAGAAAATCGAAATGAGCTGATTCACGAAAAAAATCGGTTTTGTTGGTCGAAATCTCATCAATCATGTGGAATAATTCTTCCATTTGGCCTTTTTTGCTGAAAACAAAATCAATATAATCCTTATAACTTGGAATATTCAATTCTCTTAATCGTTTCAACAGACGGCTTTGCAGCATGGTTTTTTTGGCTGGAGGCATTTTAATTCCATATTCCTTGTAAATGAATGTGCTAAGCCGGTTAAAATCAGCATCAGACATTTGTATTTTATAGAAATCATTAAGGTTTAAATCTGCCATTTTTTCATTTTGTTTGAATAAGAATTTTCATTTGCCTTGTGCGATAGGCAAAGATCCTACATCGCTTTGCAAATGTACGAAAAGTTTTACGAATGGATCATGATGATTTGACCTTGTTCAAATATTTTCCAAAAATCTTTATTTTCCACAAAATTGAAGTTTTTGAACAAGGCCCGATTCCAACACAATTATAGTAAATCTCCTGCTAAATCAGCCAAAGGACTTCTTTCACCCCTAACCAGATTGACATGTGCAAAAACATCCTGCCCCGACATTCTGTCTGTAAGATAGGAAAGTCCATTCGATTTCATATCCAAATAAGGCGAATCGATCTGATAAATATCACCCGTAAATACCATTTTTGTTCCTTCGCCAGCGCGGGTGATAATGGTCTTGATTTCATGCGGAGTAAGATTTTGTGCCTCATCAACAATAAAATAGACGTTGGATAAACTTCTACCTCTGATATAAGCCAAAGGAGAAATAACAAGCTTTTCCTGTTTTACCATTTCTTCTATTTTAATGTACTCCTGACTGGTTGGGTTAAATTTATGTTTTATCACAGAAAGGTTATCATACAAAGGTTGCATGTAAGGATCGAGCTTTTCCTTGATATCGCCAGGTAAAAACCCCATATCGCGATTTGCCAAAGGCACGATAGGACGAGCAAGAAATATCTGTTGAAAATCACGTCTTTGTTGCAAAGCAGCAGCCAAAGCAAGCAGCGTTTTTCCTGTGCCCGCTTTTCCCGTTAGAGAAACCAATTGAATATCGGGGCGCATGAGCGCATCAAAAGCAAATGTTTGCTCAGAATTGCGAGGTGTTATTCCATAAGCTTTAATTTTTTCGACCCGGTTGATCACTTTCACCTTTGAATCATAATGTACCAAGGCAGATGAGTTTGTACCCTTTAAAATCATATATTGATTTGGTTTCAAAGGAACTTCCAATTGAAAATCATCAACAGGTATAGGGTCATATTCCTTGTATAATCGAGAGATACTTGACTCATTGACGTTCTCCACAACCGGAACACTTTTCGAAAAATATTCCACATCCCGGACTTTTCCGGTTTGGTAGTCTTGCGCCTGTACGCCCAATGATTTTGCTTTCATCCTAAGATTGGTATCTTGGGACACCAGCACAACTTTGCGATTCTTGTTTGTTTTATGAAGATACACGGCAACCGCCAAAATTTTATGATCAGGAGTGACCTCTGCGAATGATTTCTTCATTTCTTCAGAAAAATCTTTTCCTGTTTCAATATATAAAAATCCTCTTTCGGAGCCCAAGCTGACACCATCCGAAAAAAGTTTATCACCAATGAGTTTGTCCAACTCCCGCATAAACTCTCTGGCATGAAAATTTATCAAATCGCCACCTTTTTTAAATTTATCCAGCTCTTCCAAAACGGTGATTGGAATCACGATATCATTGTCCTGAAAATTAAAAATCGATAGGTAATCATGTAAGATTACATTGGTGTCGATTACGAAAATCTTGTTGATTGCTTTTGCCATGTACCCTTAAGTTTATATTTGTTGATTATTTAGCATAAAAAATTTCCATTTAAAGAGCGTAAATTATTGATATACTGTTTATTAAATATCATTGATACAATGAAATACTGTCTTTCTGCAAGATTACTCATTTTCTATTGGTTTTACAAAACCTTGAATGTAAAAATCGGCATAAAATCTATTTTTCTTTTTATTCAAAAAAGTTACCCGTATATGCCGCTTTTCATCTCCATATAAATCATCAGTTTTTAATAAAATTGTAAACTCCATGATATCATTGGGGTTGAATGCTTTTTCTGAAAATCGCGGCTCACAATTTCCATCACCAGTCGTAATTTTTACGATGTAGGTTGGCTCTATTTCGGTGTTTACCGTACGAAAAATATATTTCAGGGAGCTACCTTCATTTACTGTTCCCCATTCAATTGCCGGAAGTTCTTTTCCTAATACAAATTGAACTGTATCTACAATTCTCGTAGCGTCAAATACAGGCTGAGCAAATATTTTTATATTCAGAAATAATATTAAAGCGAAAAAAAAGATACAAGTTTTCATGTTACCATTCAATTTATTGATCGAAATAATTTAAATTTGTTCAATTATAAACGTTTTTTTTTGATTTCCATTATCAAAAAAAATGTTAATTATAAAATTGAATTAACCATTTAGTGAAAAAAATTAAATAATATAGACCAAATGGTTTTACAAACACCTAATTATAAGGAAATAGCAAAATTATTCATTGTTCATTATTCATTACTTAGATGCTTAAGGCTAAAAATAAAGGTTTCGTGTGAAGGAAGTATTGATACTCGCATGAGGAATACTCTTGATAAGCTTTCAAAAATTGCAAATTCTGGTGATTTATACTACTTTGTCAAAACCGAAAGTATGAAACAACGAGCAGAAACAAAATTATTTAAATCAAATTATAAAATTAACGTAGAAATTATTTAAATTTGTATTTTAACTAATAAAATCTTGACAATGATTGCCACATATAATTATATTTATGATGAAAAGGGAATTGCAGAATATGTTGTCCTTCCGGTTAAAATTTGGGAATATTTAAAACCGTATTTAACTGTTTCAAATGAAATAAATCTTAAGGAAATAAAACCTACAGAGTTAAAAAAACCTGAAAATTTTAATCCGAAAGAATATTTTGGAATTATCTCTCATTTAAATTTAGACATTGAACAAGAACTCATAAACATGAGAAGCGAATGGACGAGAAATTTTTAATTGACACCAATATTGTCATCTATTATTTGGACGGTAAAATTCCAGAATTACATTTTGATAGAGTTAGCCAAATATTTGAAAAATCATTCAATATATCTACAATAACAAAAGTGGAAGTCTTGGGTTGGCATAAAATATCCCAATCATAAAAAATTAGAATAGAGGATTTTATGAAAACGGCTAATGTATATTATATTGATAATGTGATAGAAAATAAAGCGATAGAAATAAAGCAGGAAATTAGAATACCTATACCTGACGCTTTGATTAGTTCAACTGCAGTTGTCAATAACTATACAATAGAGACCCGAAACGAGATTGATTTTATTAAAATTAATGGTTTGAAAATTTACAATCCATTTAAGGAACTGGATAATAACAAGATAAAAACCCCATAACATGTTACATCGCAATCAGTTTTCTTTTTGTGGGGCTGCCGCAGGCGCAACACAGCCCTACAAAAAGAAAACCGCTGCATGTAACAGTCCGTTGAACCAGACCTTCGGTAAAAAATGAAAAGAATAAATTAGTACGACTTTTACAAACGCCAGACAAAATGCTTTTAGAACTGTAAATAAAGAATTAACTGAAAGTTATTGGTATATTGGAATGAAATGGTTCGAAAATGAGTTTTATAATAGATTGTTCTGCATTCACAATTCTTTATTTATCACACAATAAGCATCATGGAATCCACAGAACCTAAACCTTTTTATTATCGTCAAATACTTGAACAAATAGATGACTCTGTTATACTTACGGATTTGTCGGGAGATATAATCTTTGTATGCAAAAATATCCATATAGTTTTTGGGTTTGCATCTGACGAAATATTTGAATTCAAAAATATCAAAAACCTATTAGGCCAGGAAATATATGATTTTATTCACTTTAAAAATCTTAACCAATTTAGTAATTTTGAATTAGAAATCATTGATAAACACCATAAATCAAAAACAATTCTGGCTAGTATAAAAAGAGTTGATATTGAATACCCCTGTTGGTTGATTACTTGTCACGATATATCAGATATTAAGCAAATTCAGAAAAAAATTCCCGAAGCGGAGAAAAGATACCGCAGGATTTTTGAAAGCCTTAAAATGTTGGTGTTGATCATTGATCATGAAGGCTATATCTCTTTTGCCAATCAATCTTTTACAGATTTATGCGGAATTGATTTCGAATCCATCAACAATCATCCGGTAAGCGAATTTTTATTCAAATTACCGGATGATGATAGCGCTTCATTCCTCGATAATTTTGGGGAGATTCAGCCGATGGAGCATTTTCATACGATGGTTTTATCAAAAAAACTTGAAAAACATTATATTAGTTGGTGGACTGCCATAACACGTGATGACAGAGGCAGAATATCCAGGCTTACCTTTCTGGGACAGGATGTAACTCAGGAAAAAATGAATGAGATTGATTTGCTCAAATTAAAAACAGCGGTAGATCAAAGTCCGATGAGCGTAGTAATTACAAATCTGGAAGGAAACATCATCTTTATTAATCCTTATTTTACCAAAATAACTGGATATACAGAAGATGAAGCTATTGGACGCAATCCCCGCATTCTAAAATCTAATTTGCATGAAAAAGAGTATTATAAAGAATTGTGGAACACCATTTCTACTGGGGGGATTTGGCATGGACAGTTTTGCAATTTCAGAAAAGATGGTACCATTTATTGGGAACAGGCATCCATAGGACCTGTGGTCGAAAAAAATGGAAAAATCATCAATTACATAGCACTTAAGTTTGATATTACCGAGCAAAAAATAAAGGAAAAAGCTCTGACAGAAAGTGAAGAAAGATTTCGTAATGCTATTCTATTTGCTCCTTTTCCGATCATGATTTATTCCGAAGATGGACAAATTGTTCAGGTTAATAATCTTTGGTGCGAGTTGACTGGATATACGCAAGAATTGATCCCCGATTATGGAACATGGTCAAGCACGATTCTCAAAATTGAAGAAGATGATAGAAGTGACCTGATCAAAACACTTTTTGAAAGCAGAAAACCCCTTTATGAAGGCGAATACATGATCTATACATCTTCAGGAAATCCCAATTTCTGGTCTATTTATTCAGCGCCCTTGGGAGTGGATAATGCTGGCAAACGTCTTGTTATTTCGATGGCAATAGATATTACAACCAAACTTGCAGCTCAGGAAAAGATACGACTGAGCGAAGAAGAACTAAGAAGTACTTTTGAAGAAGCGCAAATAGGTATAGCTCATTTGGATACAGATGGAAAGTGGATTAAAATAAATAAAAAACTAGAATCAATTCTGGAATACTCTCTGAAAGAACTTCATCGAACAGATATTTTTAAAATTACACATCCCGAAGAAGCTTTTTTGGAAAGGGAAAACTTCTCAAAAACAATAAAAGGCCAAATTGATACTTATTCCTGTGAAAAAAGAATTATTAATGCTCAAAATCAAGAAGTTTGGGTCAATCAGACGATATCCAGAATAAAAAATTATGCGAATCAAACAAAATATTTGGTGGCTACCCTCGATGATATTACATTTAGAAAAAAAGCAGAGCAATCCTTGGTTAAGAGTGAAAAAAAGTATCGCAGTTTGCTGGAAGGTCTTAACGAAGGGATTCTCATGATAGATAAGGATGGTTTAGTTCAATATGCAAACGACAAATTGGCTTTAATGCTTGAGTATTCAGTTGACGAATTGTGCGATCATCTTATTTACGATTTTTTTGATCCCGAGACAAAAGAAAAAAGTAAACACGTTCTTCAACAAAGACTTCATGGAGCTTCTGAGTCTCATGATTTTATTTTTATCAGCAAAGGAAAAAGAGCTGTTTACACCTTGGTTGAAACTTCGGTCATACACGACGAAAATGACAATGTACAGGGCCTTCTTGCTGGAGTTGTTGATATTTCCCACCGACTGGAAATAGAGATGCAACTCAAATTCGAAACCCTATTAAATAAGATCGTTGCAGACCTCAGTCGTGCATTACTTTCCAAAGAACATTCTATCCGAAATATTTCGGAAATGGTGCTCGAAAAATCTATGGAATTGACAGGAAGCCAAAGAGGTTTTGCTTGCATTTTTGACAAAACAAAAAAGATTGAACCCAGTCAAATCTATACGAAAAGCCTTCGATCAAAGTGCAATAAATTTGAAGGCCAGTGGGATGAAGAAGAATATTCATTGAGTTTACCGGAATTAGACATCAATACAATTAAAAGCACACTGTCCAATGAAAAAGGATCACATCCTTTGATTCAATGGATTATGCGAGGCAATCCATTCATCGAGAATTATTTGATTGTGCCTTCTATTGCCAATGAAAATCGGGTTGGATTCATTATAATGGCTGATAATGCGGATAATTACACGCCAATACACAAAGAGGCACTTGAAAGAATAGCAGATATTTTTGCATTATCCATTTTAAGAAAACAATATGATAATGAAATAGTTATTTCGAAAGAAGCTGCCCTCGAGGCCAGCTCAGTAAAAAGTGAATTCTTGGCCAACATCAGTCATGAAATCCGAACCCCAATGAATATTATTTTGGGATATTCAGAAATTCTGAGTAAAAAATTGCAAAACGAAAGTGAGCTTTTTGATCTCTCCCGAAGTTTGGTTTCAAGCAGCCAAAGTCTTTTGCATTTAATCAATGAAATTCTGGATTATTCTAAGATTGAAGCCAATCGTGTAGAAATTAATTTTGAAGAAATCAATCTGCCCTTGCTTATAGAGGAATTTTATTCGGTATTTCAATTAAAAGCGAAAGAAAGAGGTTTAGAATTTATCATAATTCTTGAAGATTCTTGTCCCGAATTTATTGTTTCTGACGGAATAAGAATCAGACAAATCCTTTTCAATTTATTAGGCAATGCATTCAAATTTACGGAGCGTGGAAGTGTGAGTCTAAAAGTTAGTGCGTTTTACACTGATCATCAGTGCGAAATTCAATTTCAAATTACAGATTCAGGAATAGGAATTTCGGAAAAACAACAAAAATTAATATTTGAGCCTTTTCGTCAACAAGACGGACAGGATACTCGTAAATATGGTGGAACAGGGTTGGGGCTCTCCATCACAAAAAGATTGGTTGAACTATTAAACGGAAATATAAGTTTATCGAGCGAAGTAAATTCCGGTAGCACATTTACCGTAAAGATTCCCGGCTTGTCTTTTAAGAACGGAAGAAAATTTAGTAAATCTGATATATATATGGAATCGGGGCACGAAAAACCAATTTCTATATATGATCAGATAAATCTTGATGATTCGATTAGCTTGCTTTCGAATGAAGGTATAAAAGTGCTACAAAAATTGTTTCATGATGCTCAAAGCACGATGTCAATCGACTTAATCAAACTATTTGCAGAAACACTGATGAACCAAGCAAATCAAAATCAGCTTTCGGATTTGGAAATCATAGGCAAGAAACTTTTCCAAAAAACCACTGACCTCAATCTTCAGTCAATAAATGAAATTATGCAGTATTTAGAAGGGTATTTTGGATAATGGTAAGTATTATTTTGAAATATTGCTTTGCTGGAAAAGGATATTCATAGATAGTACTTTAAAAAAATCGAAATTATTATTGATGATTTGTGCGTATTGCCCCTGGAAAAAGCATCTTTAAAAAAATTAATTACCCGTAGCATCTATGTTATATTGCAGAATCAATTGGAAGCTATCGAGGTTGAGTGCGCATAAATTTCCCATCTCACCAAAGGGATATTTCCGATGACGACGAAAGGCATAAACTGCTCCATTGTCTAAGGGAATAACAAATGATTTGTTTTCAACACATTGTTGAATTTCGGGTAAACTTTTGGGATCATGACCGTGCACCACACGGCGATTGCCCAACCAAGCATTATTCACAATTGTTTTTCTGGAATATAGCAGATTATCTGCATTCAACAGTGGAACAATATCATTCATGTTTATGCCGCCATGCACGAAAATAAAATCAGGTGTTTCATAAAACAGTGGCAGGGATTTTAGAAACTGAATATATCTGTGCGGAATTTCATCATCTTCAAGCATATTAAGACTGTCATTGATTTTTAAATGATGTATCAAAAACCGTTTTTCATCCAGAATAGTTTCCAGAAGCATTTCTTCGTGGTTTCCCTTTATTGGGTAAACTTGGAAGTGCTTTTTTTGTAAATCCATAATCAGATCGAGGACAGCACCACTATCGGGACCTCTGTCGATATAATCGCCCAACAAAAATAGCTGATCGCCCATTGAAAAACGGATCTTCTCTAATAAAGCTCGAAAGGTTTTGATTAATCCATGTATGTCGGGAATTACATATCTATTCCCCAAAATGGGTTTTTGAATTATCGAACCAAGTTCCACAAAAAACTCACGAATTTATTTTGTTCAATAATCCTGCTATGTGATTGTAGTGTGGGTCACTCACGGATACCATCGGTAAGCGAACCACATTTTCCAACATGCCCAATATATTCAGAGCAGCCTTTACGCCAGAAGGACTTCCTTCTGCGAACATAGCCTGATAAAACTCCAGCATACTCATGTGCATTGGCTTTGCATTTGCAAAATCACCTTTGAGTGCTTTTCTCACCATTTCGGAAAATTGAAGAGGTAATGCATTGGCTGTAACAGATATAACACCATCCGCACCACAGGCAATCAAGGGAAAAGTAATGGCATCGTCGCCGGAAATTACCAAAAATCCCTCTGGGCGATTTCTTATTATGGTCATAATTTGTTCCATGTTTCCGCAAGCCTCTTTGGTTGCAATGATGTTTTTGCAATCTGCGGCAAGTTGTAAGGTAGTTTCAGCGCTGATGTTGACGCCTGTTCTACCAGGAACATTATAAATGATAAGCGGAAGAGGTGAATTTTCTGAAATTTGCTTATAATGCAGATAAATCCCTTTTTGGGTGGGTTTATTATAGTATGGACAAACAGAAAGAATTGCATGATAGCCTTCGACATCTCCTTTTTCTATGGCTTTTAAAACCTCCGCAGTATTGTTACCACCAATGCCGAGAACAAGTGGGATTCTCTTGTTTACCACATCTTTAATTACTTTTGCAACACTATATTTTTCCTCGTGGGTCAATGTGGGGGTTTCTCCTGTTGTACCAAGAGCAACAATATAATCAACCTTATTGGTAATCAAATGTTGGGTCAAATTTTCCAAAGCCTGATAATCGACGCTGAAATCGCTTTTGAATGGGGTTACAATCGCTACACCTGTGCCTTTGAACATAATCGTAATTATAAAATAAAAGGTTTTATATTTGGAATAAATAAAATTGTCAGGAAATTTTTAATTGGTTCAAATACAAACTGATTTGATCAATAAACCAATTAAGTGATTTTGTTTCATTCGTATCAACAATAAAATCGTAAAAAATTGAGTCTGGTTTACCAATTCCAATTTTCATTTCCGCATTTGCTAATCCTATAATGTACTTCACCGGAAGTAAATCCGACATGCTCAGATCAATGAGCATATTGAAAGATTTTTTATGAAACTCATCAATACAGGGATTAATGGGCTTGAAATACCAGTTTACATTTGTAATAGCAAAGAAATCAGTACCTTTATGATAAGGGAAGTAGGCAACTGCATCTTGATTTGCAACAAATCCCAAGGCAGAAACATCAATATTTTTTTTACGTAATCCTGCTATAAAGGATTTTGCGATCAAATATGTTTCCTGATGAGTGGCATCGAACACAATACCAATGCTTTTTGCATTTTCGAAGGTATAGTATGCCCGTCTGCGCCTCATTCTTCTGACGCTGTCTTCCAACCTTTTGCGGCCTATTCTTTCTTTTATATTTGTCATTGCATCCACGCTGCAATATTATTAAAAAAATATTAAAAATATAGGGATTTATTTACATCCAATTAATAAGAAAATTATAGTTATTTAATTATCAATAACAAATAAAAATTTTTAGCCCGTTTTTTTTAAAGTGAATCACCAAATATGCTTTATTTCTTGTTGTCTGAATCAATTTTTATACTCTGCATAATTTCATTGTAAACTTTTATTAGGGGTATTTTGAATTTTTCGGCAATTGCTTTACAATCTTCATATTCTGGTGAATATTTGACTAAACTCTCATTCTGAAAGGCGAGTTTAAAACTCACTTCTCCATAAAGAGTCATGATTTTTCTGAATTCCCTTCTTAATTCATTTCTTTCGACCCTCATTTTTCTGATGCCCAAGGTTGTGGTTTCCTGAAAAATGAAATTCTCGAGTTTTTCGGTATCTTTTTCTTTGCATAAAACACTCAACTTGTTGGCTGGACGGTTTTTCTTCATGATTATAGGCGTAACAAATACATCCAAAGCACCCAGCTCCAAAATCTTGGGGAAAATCCAGGAAAAAATTTCCGGATTCATATTGTCTATATTGGTTTCAAGCAGGATTAAACTTGTTGTTAGATCTTTTTTTTTTTGCCCAGAATAACTCGCAAAACATTGGGCACTTCGAAAGTTCTTTTTCCCAATCCATAAGCAGTTTTTTCTATATACATTTCGGGAATTTTGCCATAACTTTGCGCAAATGCTTTTATGATTGCAGCCCCCGTTGGCGTTGTGAGTTCTTTCTCTATTTGTCCGGAATATACAGGAATGTTCTTAACTATTTCTAAGGTTGCGGGGGCTGGAACAGGAAACATACCATGCTCACATTTTACCATGCCACTGCCCAAATTTAATGGTGAAGAAATAATGGTGTCTATCCGCAAAATCTCTAAACATATAACCGCCCCAACGATGTCCACAATACTATCGACAGCGCCAACTTCATGGAAATGAATTTCTTCTATAGATTTTGCGTGAATTTTTGCCTCTGCTTCACCAATAATTTGGAAAACCCGTTTGCTATTATGCTTCACAAAATCACTCAATTCACTTGTATCAATCATGCGAAAAATATCATTCAAATTACGCGAGTTAGGATGATCCTGATGATTTTGATTTTCTGCAAAAAGTTTGTGATCTGGTTTGACATTCTGATCAGTAGAAAGGTGTATTTGACCCAGAAAATTCTTGCTCTTGCTCACTTCTTGAACATCTGCTTTTTGAAAAACATTTACGCTAAAATCCGTTCCGGAAATTCCATTTTTCATCCCTTTCTTTATTTCGAGAGAGTATTCATTCAAATGAAGTTTTTCTAAATTCTTCAGGAAAAGATTTTGGTCTATGCCCAGATCCAATAGAGCTGCAATGGTCATATCGCCACTAATACCCGAAAAACAGTCAAAATATAAAATGCTTGTTTCCATATTAATATTATCAATTGAATAACAGTTACTTATCTATTTGTCTAATGATGGATGCCGCCAAAAAACCCGCACCAAATCCATTATCGATATTCACAACTCCAACACCGCTGGCACAACTATTCAGCATAGCCAGAAGAGCAGCCAATCCGCCAAAATTTGCACCATAACCAATGCTGGTTGGAACTGCTATGACAGGTTTATCTGTGAGACC
>Ga0316608_1000229_pt1 | contig 29080 bp, 19 predicted proteins | sample MIS2016152B_MG_FD_207673 | JGI IMG/M metagenome (GOLD analysis project Ga0316608, IMG submission 207673) | Microbial mat bacterial communities from Middle Island sinkhole, Lake Huron, Michigan, United States - MIS.2016.152B | ecosystem: Environmental > Aquatic > Freshwater > Lake > Sediment...
TTTATCTTTCCAAAAATACGCCAGGTTGAGTCGAGGTGTAAAATGTCGATAGGTATTCCCAATTCCCGGAATTTTTTAGCAAGCTGGATCACGTAATATTGGGAGGTTATATTTTCGTACCCCCAGGTTCCCCCGCTGTATGTGCCGACATGTAAGCCCATTGCAGCAAGCGGTAATAATGGAGAAGTTCCGGTTAACGAGGTATAATCCTGTATAATTTGTTTGAATGTTGGTCCAAACATGAAATAATAATCGAGCTCCCCGCCGGAAGCCGAAAAAGAATAGTTTTTTGAAGAAGAATAACCCATGTCCCAGGTGCTTGGGCTGGCATTATGAAAGAAAATCCCGTATCCACGGGTACTGATAAAAAATGGTACCGGTGAATAATTGGCTTCCAAAATATTGTACGCTCCGGTTTCGTGTTCGCGACCAGTTCCACGGCCAACATCCAGCGTCAGTTTCTTTCCCAGTTGATCCATGAAATCCATGCGCTCTCCAAATCCAAAAAAATGCTCACCAGGCTGAAGGTCCTTCTTACATGAAGGCGCTTCATTCTTATAATCCATTGAATTTTTGGATAATGCATCCTGATTTATCAATTCGCCATTGATAGTATAAAATGCAATTCGAACTGGATTGGTGAAAATTTTTGCAGTTACTGCTTTGGTTTTTATTTCAACAAGGTCTTTCTTTTCGCTGATAGTATATGGCACAACATCCCATTTATATCGGCTCACCATCCAGGGTTCATCAGCTTCAAACCCGTTTGGTCCGGCATGCCGAACCCTGATCATGGAAGGAGTGCAGATTTGGAGCTGGTATTGATCGTCACCATTTTGGATAAGAATTGTATTCCCCGATTTGGATACCTTTGGCTGAACTATAGATTGGGAATTCGCATTGCCCCATTGCATTATAAAAAAGCAAACAATTACTAAAATCTGGTATATGTTTTTTTTGAAATTCATTGGTTTATATCGCCTTTTAAAATTTAGTTTTCAGTTTATTAAACTTTGTTGTTGAATTTAGATGTTTTTCATTTTAAAAATAGGTGGGTAAAATACCCACCCATTTTATTAATTAATTTTATATCCGATAAATTATTACTCAAATTTATACCGAAAAAGATTAATATCCTGGATTTTGATAAGCGGCTTTTGCACTTGCATCCAATACATTTCCTTTTTCGTCCGTTAATAAATCAAGGTACGACTGTGGCCATGGCTTAAACAGGTGAATCCGCTGAAGTTGTCCTTTACCGGCTCCATTTGCACCTAAAGCAACGTTTAAATCATCATTAGGGAATGGAAATGCAACAGTTCCGGAAGAAGAAGCTGGGGCTCCCATCATATCGCGATCGCGAACCCTTTCGAAAAATATACCTGCATTATGTAAATCCTCCACGGTTTGCAATTCAAATATCAACTCACGTGCCCGTTCATTATATATAAAATGAATAAACCTTTGATCGTCGGAAGTTGCTTCTTCCGGATAGTTTTCCTTAACTGCTTTTGGAGATCCACCCTGCCATTCAGTTCCATCGACTGCGATTTTAGCATACGCATCGGTTGTAACCTTAAATGGAGCAGCTTTTTCGGCAGCTGGAACATCGTAACGGCTTGTTAATACCCCTGGCTCGTACTTCATTAATACTTCCGATCTGTTTTCGTTTGCATGAAAAGCAGCCCGCTTACGAAGTACATTTAAATCGTTAATAGCCTCTGCATAGTTTCCTTTTCTGCCGTTTGCTTCAGCACGAATCAAATAGGTTTCGGCAAGACGGATTAGAGGCACATCAATTGCTCCGGGATTATTAGGAATTGTTCCGGTTCCCCGGTTTACATCCAGCCATTTTCTTGGTCCCAGATACCATTGAGAAACACCCAAGCCCCTGTCTAAGCCAAATGGCTCGCCTTTATCACCACTAATCCTGTAGTAGATTTTTCTATTCTGAGCGGCATAGTTTTTAATTACGGAAGGATTTGCAGGATCTACAGCACCAGCTTTAAAGCCAGTAACATTACCCGATCCATCCTTATCCACATAACCGGCTTTATTAGGACTACCTACCATCCAACGGGCCATCATAATAAATGGCTGACTAACAACCCAAAGAGAATCCAATGGCTCGTCTTTTGAGTTTTCAATAAACACTAAACCGGTTTTTTTATAGATTATTTTAATTTTCCCTTTAACCGCTGCAGCATCACTGGCCGATTTAAGGATATTGTTATAATAGTAAGCGGTAGTTACATCCCAGGTTTTTCCTCCGGTTACTTCAAATGTAGTTGCATTGTAAGCTGTATTATTCGCGAAATAATCGGTTAAAAAGGTTTTATAATACCGGGAATCGTTTGCGCGATCGGTATACATATCATACCCCCAATCGGTTGCCCCGGCTGTTGCATATGGCCTTCCATAATCCATTAAATTGCGGGTTACACCGCATTGCAATGTTGTATAATTGCTATTGTAGAGGTGAACCAATGTATTCCCATAACGGGCATTATAAACCTGAGTAGGCTCATATTGTGCCGATAGAAGGATTTCTTTACATTTATCCCTATCGTAATTTCCGGCAACATTTTTCCACAGTTCAGCAAAATCGGTTTGCAAACCACCATAGGCTGCATTATCTCCTTTTTTGAGGTCAATTACTAATGTAGAATAAAATATGGCAGAATCAAGATCGTTGGATTCGCTTCCTTTGTATAGCATTCTTAACTGCGGATCGGCAATGGTAGCCCAATTAGCCGCCTGCGCCCTGTGCAAAAATAATTTAGCGAGAAGGTGAGCCGCTGCTGGTTTTGTTATTCTACCTAAATCCGTTGCAGGAACAGACTCAGGAAGCAGTTTTACAGCTTCACTCATATCGCCAATAATTTGCTTGTAAATATTTTCGAGCGATTCCTTTTTAAAAGCGAAATTTTCGGGCATACCAGAGAAGCTTTCCAACATTAAAGGAACATCTCCTAATACATTGGTAATAATATAATAGGCATACGACCGCAGGAAAAGTATTTCTCCTTTGCGTGGGGCTAGTTTCACCTTATCAGCCTCACCCAATTTAGCATAGTTTTCTAAAAAAACATTGCATCGGTTTATTGTGGGAAATACGCCTTCGGAAACAGAACCTCCTATAGCTCCAATAAGCATGGAAACCTGCGGGGCATATCTGTTGGCGGCTGTTGATGCAGCCCAACCGGCTGATGAATACCCTCCCATATCAATACGTTCGGCATTTGACCATGCAAATGCTTCCACATCGCTCGAAACTCCAAACAAATAATGTCCCTGATTATAGTCGGGCTTAAAGCGGAGTATCTGATAGGTTCCCTTCACTAAAATGTCAAGTCCCTCGGCCGTTTTATAAAAATCCTGCGTAAGGGTAGTTACAGCTTTTTCTTCCAGAAAGTCTTTACTGCAAGACCCAAAAGAAAAAACTAAAGCAAGTAATACGATATATTTTTTCATGATGTTAGTTTAAAAAGTTAAAAATTAGAATCCAAGTCTTACACCAAATACCCAGCTTCTGATAAGAACGGTATTGTTATTGATACCACCTACCGGATCTCCAACAGAATTGGTAGAAGTCCAGCCATTGGTGTCATCCGGATTGATACCAGCCTTAACAACATCTCCCCCAAAGAGGAATGGATTATGAACCTGTGCATATACCTGAAAATTCTTTGCATTTACTTTACTTAGCCACTTTTGAGGAATTGAATAAGACAATCCGATATTTCGAATGGCTACAAAAGAACCATCGTTAATATACATTGCCTGGTTTACTTTAGTATCGGAAGTTTTAGGCATCGTAGTTGGTTGCGGCCAACGGGCGTCGGTATTGGTAGGCGACCAAAAATCGTCGGGATCGGCACTGCGAACATATCCTACAAATTTTCCGCCACCAGAACCGCCTGGTTGAAGCGATGAAAAATACGATTGACCAATACGGGCGTAAATAAAGCAACTTAATTCTAAATTTTTATAGCTGAAGGTATTATTAAAACCTGCGATCCACTTAGGGCGGTTGGTACCGCGAATTACCATATCGTTGTCCTGAAGTTTATGGTCAACAGAATCTTGTTCTACCGGTTTATACTGGCCGGGGGCAAAGAAAGTACCATTGGCTGCCCAAAGAGCTATTTCCGCCTGATCCTCGGGCGTGTCCTGCCATAAACCATCTACTTCGTACGAGCGAAAAACCTGTAATGGCTGTCCAATAAACCAGTTCTGAGCCTTCATATCTTCTTTTCCATTTACCAATTCCACAATTTCTTCTTTGTTTTTAGTAAAGTTAAAGTCGGTTGTCCAACGGAAACCTTTTACATCAACATTTACAGTCGAAAGGGTAAGTTCTATCCCTGAATTTTTCATTTTACCGATGTTAAACCAGATATTTGGATAACCTGTGATAACAGGAATATCACGTTGCATAAGAATATCACTGGTATTTGATTGGTAATATTCGATCGAACCGGAAATTCTGTTTTTCAATACCGAAAAGTCGACTCCATAATTGACCTGAGCAGTTTTTTCCCATCCCAAATATGGATTGGCCATGCTCATTGGAATATATCCGATAGCAGGAGCCGTTCCAAATACATAATTATATTGGGTTAATGGCCCCATAGTGGTATACGATCCAATAGCAGAGTTACCGGTAATGCCATATCCAACACGGAGTTTCAGTTCGTTTACCCAGGAAACCGGTTTTAAAAATGATTCTTCCTGCATTTTCCAGGCAGCAGCAAAAGACGGGAAAAAATCCCACTTATGATCAGTTGCCAAAACCGATGACCCATCCCAACGACCAGTTGCGGTAAATAAATAACGGTTTAATAACGAATAATTGAGACGACCCATGTACGATTGAAGGGAAGATTCGCCAAATCCGGTTCCATAGCTATCGGGCTTACCGTTTAAGTTCGCTCCCAGATTATACCAATCGCTGGAATTATAGAGAATTTTAGAAGCACCGATATTAGAAGATTCACTTCGGTAATATTGTGCCGATTGTAGCAATGTAGCTCCAAAAGTATGATTTCCAAAGGTTTTATCGAAAAACAACAAGTTTTCAATCATATATTGAAACACTTCACCCGAAGAATAGGAGGCTGCAGAAGTTTGTGGAGTTGCTTTGCGCTGCAATGTGGATTGAGATCCCTGCCAGGCAGCATCCCGATAGTAACGAAAACCGGTACCTAGGTTCATACGATATTTCAGCCATGGCATGATGCGCAGTTCCGAATAAAAGTTTGCATTGACATTTGCTGCGCGACGTTCGTCTTTACTATTATCAATATCAATTAAAGGGTTCCAAACAGGTAATGTTGTATTGTTGCCGGGAAACTCAATCATGACACCATTATCATCATAAGGCTGAGCCATTAGGTATTGGCTTAAAGCAGTACCATAGGCATCTTTTGGACCAGTAGCGCTACCGGCACGATTGATCGTACCAAATTCCTGCTGGGTGCGCGAAGCATTTATGGAAGTCCCGGCTGTTAGCCATTTTACTGGTGTAATATCTCCGTTTAACTTCAGGGTATACCTGTTATACGATTGATTTTTCTGTGTCCCATCGTTGTTAAGGTAACCCAGCGATAAATATAATTTAGAATTATCGTTCCCCGCAGAGAGCGATAAAAGGTGGTTTTGTGTTTTACTGGTTTTAGTAAGTAAATCAATCCAATCAGTAGTAGGTATTTTTCCGGAATTATAAACTGGCACTTCAGCAGGCCAGCCTTTTGCTAATTCCTCTTCTGTAGAAGAACGTGTTTTTACGGAGGTGAAATTATCAGGATCGTTCCATTCATAGCCCTGACGAATGGCGCTAATTGTTTTAGGGTCGCTGTTACCAAACATTTGAATATCCGCAAAAGGATCAGGATAACTCAATGAATTTGCGCCTGATTTATAGGTGGTACCATTAATTTCAGCTAACCGGTAACGGTCAATTGCCTCACCCGAGGAAGCCCAATCGGTTAACGAATGAATTTTATCTAAAGTAAGGGAAGCCTCATAATTTACAGATACCGATCCTTTTTTACCCGATTTGGTAGTTACTAAAACAACACCATTGGCACCGCGGGAACCATAAATAGCAGTAGCGGAAGCATCCTTTAATATTTCAATATTTGCAATATCGTTTGGATTCACATCGTTAATACTTCCCATTAAAATTATTCCGTCTACAACAAATAACGGTGAGTTCGATCCATTAATAGATCTGGTACCACGAATATTAATAGAAGCAACTTCGCCTGGACGAATATTTGTACCAATATCTACCCCGGCAACTCTTCCCTGAAAAGCCTGAATTGCGTTTTGTACCGGACGTTCTTTAATAGTTTTTTCAGAAACACGGGTTAACGAACCAGTAACGTCGCTCTTTTTAGCAGTTCCATAACCAATTACCACTACTTCGTCGAGCTTGGTAATATCGGGAACCAGGTTGATAACCAGATTAGTTTGCCCATTAACTACAATGCGCTCTGAATTGAATCCCAAAAAAGAAACTAGCAATTGCGCTTCGGCATTTGGAACATCGATACTAAACTTCCCGTTAATGTCGGTAATAACACCAATGGTGGTGCCTTCGATAATAACGTTTGCCCCAACAACAGGTTCTCCGTTGGTGGCATCGGTTACGGTACCGGTTACCTTTTGCTGTTGCTTTGTGGCTAATTCATCTTTAATCTCTTTCTTCGAGAGAACAATATAGTCTTTAACCATACTATAATTAACATCCGTCCCGCTAAAAATATCAGCCAATACTTCCGAAACAGGAGCATTCGTAACCGATAAGGAAATTTGCTTATCGACATTAATTTCCTTTTTGTTATAAAAAAAGAGGTAGGATGTTTGTTGCTCAATGGTGGTGAGAACATCTGCTATGGATTTACCTGAAAGGGTCAGATCGACGCGGGCTCCTTGAGAACGAACCTCGCCTGCAGAAACATACAACACACTGAGAAATAAAATCAGAGTACTTAGTTTCATAATTCGTAGTAGTTTTTGAGCAGACTTTCCAAAATGAAAAGTCGCAGAATGACAAAGTTTTTTCATACTTTTACATAGTTTTAGTTAGAAATAATTAAGTTGTTGCACAATGTTAATTGTTGGACTAAACTTTTCCGGGTGATGTGGGGCATCATCCGGATCTTTTTTTCAGACCAACTTTTTCTTCATTTATGTTTTCATGTCGAAAGTTAATTTGAGGTTAATACTTTTATTTAGTAGATCGTTATCTCGTTTCCATTCTTTCTGAATTTAAAAAATTTGCTCTTTTTTACTACTTCCAGAATTACTTCAATTGGATCGCTATAGCGAAATTTACCGGTAAATTTATCGTTCAAAATTTCCGGATTTTTAACTGTTATTTTAACTTCATAATAGCGCTCTAGCCTTTGAATGATCGAAGACAGTGGTTGGTTATTGAAACTATATACCCCTTCGGTCCAATAGAGGCTTTCGCGGGTATCAACGGTTCGAATCTCAAACAATCCGGTTTCGTCCTGGTATGCGGCCATTTGGTTAGGTTTTAGCTCAATTGGTTTTTGTTTCGAAACAAGCGACTCAATTAATACTTTTCCCCGAACCAAATCGGTTTCAAAAACGGAAGAATTATCGTACGCGTAAACATTGAATTTAGTACCTAACACACGAACATTGAACCGTTTTGTTTTAACTATAAAATTCGATTTTTCGTTATGGACAACATCAAATACAGCCTCTCCGTCGAGTTTTACTTCACGTTGCCCTTTTTTAAACTTATCGGGAAATGAGAACCGCGACTTGGCATTTAGCCAAACTTTGGTACCATCGGCTAAACGAATACAAGCTCTTTGCCCTATTGGAATTTCAATGGTATTCCATGCCTGGGATTGTTCCGAAAACTTAAATGTAAGCCATATGCCAAGCGAAATCGCCAATAAAAACACTGCTGCAATTTTCGAAAATCCACCAATCCATTTCTTACGAAGTTGTATTGCAAGGGTATTCGCTTCTTCTGTTTTTGTTGCTGTAATGGCTGAGGATTCCGGGGTATTCAATAAAATCATATCCCACAATTTCCGCTCCTGCATAAATTCCTGCATATTTGCTTCGTTCTCCTCAAGCCATGCAAATAAAGCCTTCTCTTCTGCTTCCGAAAGGCTTCCTCTAAAATATCGTATAAAAATTTCTTTATCCATTCTAATTCCTCTTGTATTAAGTAAAACAAAGCAGACTGACAAAACCCTAGTGCCAATCCGAAAAAAAATCTCAATAAATAATCTAATGTCGTTTAGTAAAGGATATTCGACCCCGGCTGGGGTCGCCTGTTTGTAGAAAAATTGAACATTCTATAAACATCTGACCCCGGCTGGGGTCAAACATCGATTCTTAACTAAACGACATTGATAAATAATCAGTTATAATTAAGTATAATGGAAATCATTATATAGGTAAGATAATCCTTCAGGTTTTCGCGAAATACCTTTAATGCTTTTGTAATATGAAACTCGACCCCTTTTACTGTGATGTCGAGTTTAGTTGCTATTTCTTTATTTGTCAGCCCTTCGAACCGGCTTAGTTGGATCGTTTTTCGGGTTTGCTCGGGAAGAAATGCAAGGGTCCTCTCAATAATAGCTTCAACATCCCTTTGAAATAGTTGGCCGGGATCGCAAGCTGTAAGGGTTAAACACCTTACCTCTAGTTCCCGCAAATAGTGAGACTGTATATTTTCCTCGGCTTTAATTCTGGTTTTTAGGTGATTCAGATGGTTCAGCGCTTTGTGCTTAACAATGGTGAGCAAATAGGATGGCAAAAAAGTATCCGGCTGTAACTTTTCCCTACTTTCCCACAGGGCCATAAAAGCATCCTGAACGATATTACCGGCAATAAAATCGTCTTTTAAATAAGAATTTGCAAAGGCAAATAAACGGCGGTAATAGCTTTTATAGAGTAAACTATATGTTTGGTTATCGCCCTCTTTAATTCTTTTTATCAGATCAGTGTCTTTTTCAGACATGCTTTAGGGGGATTAAATATCCTGTCAAAAATATACTTTTTTTGCTAAGATTATTTTTAATAATTACTGCTTTCTATACCTAAAATCGTTTTTCGATGATGTACACCCCTCTAAATCTAAATTTATAGACTTTTTGTTGGAATCTGAAAAGTATCTCTTTTGGTATAATCGACATGCGTTTTAAAATTCTGGAAAATTTTTATTGACAAGTATGTTATTATTGTATTAATTTGTGAGTATACCAACTATGCCTTTATGTTCAGAATTTTATTGATCCTTGTTTTATTTAACGCCACATTAAGCGCCCAAAGCTATCATCCATTTCCTACCAAGAATGCATTATGGACAGAAATGTATTATAAACCGTATCCTAATTATGGTTCCATATTTCACAGCTACAGGTTAAATGACAACGATACGGTTATAGAAGGTAAGGTATACCATAAACTATACCATTCAAAAGATACTGTATTTTCAGAAGAAGATCTTTGCGGTGGTTTGAGGGAAGAAAACAAAAGGATTTATTATTACTCTTTAAAAAAAATTACCTATGGCTTATATATACCAATAGCTGAAAAAAAAGAAGTATTAATATATGACTTTAACTTAAAGCTTGGAGATACCATTAGAAGTAACCTGTTTCTAATATCACATCCTGACGAATTAATTGTTACGAAGGTTGATAGTGTTTTTATTGATAACACCTATCGGAGAAGGTTATATTTTGGATATCCATTAAATGAAACTCTCTCATTCTGTAGTTGGATTGAAGGTATTGGATATTCAAGAGGATTATTGTTTGCTCTTGGGGCTATTCCGACAAATGGATTATGGAATGACGTTATCTGCTTTAAACAGGAAAGTCAGTTTTTATATCAATTTAGACCAGACTATTATGATAATTGTTATTACAAATTAGCCGATAATATAGTTAACACAAATGTTGAAAATGATATTACCTTAAGTCCCAATCCAATGGAAGATTTTGGGATATTAAATTTCCATAAGGATCAATTTGATGTAATGATTCTATCTGATATGAATGGTAAAATTATAAAGAAGGTTAAAATAAAAGGACAAACTACATTTAAAATAACAAGAGATAAGATACCAAGCGGAATATACATTATTCAATTAGTTTGTGGCAATGGGAATACTAAAATAATTAAAGCAATTTTTGAATAAACCGATTAAGATATATTAAGGCTAATTATTTTATAATACAAATCAAACATAAAACCGCTTTACAGTCATTTTGATTATTATTGTAGTTCAATGTGTCCTGGTTTTGGCAAAGATTAATTAAATTGACTACTTGTTCACTTATAGTCTCTAAACCTTTTAAATAACATAATAATTTCAGAAATAATTGAGGCTTCGTCTCTGAAAAATTTCGTTCATTTGCATCCAGTTTAGTTAAACCTTTTAATACACAAAAACGAGAAATGGGCAAAGTGCTTATTATTGGAGCCGGCGGTGTTGGAACCGTTGTGGCGCACAAGGTAGCTTCGGTACCTGAAGTTTTCAGTGAAATTATGTTGGCTAGCCGCACCAAATCAAAATGCGATGCGATTGCAAAAGCCATTGGGGGTAACCGCATTCAAACTGCTTCAGTCGATGCTGAAAATGTTCCGGAATTAGTTTCCCTGATCCGTAGTTTTAAACCCGATCTGGTTATCAATGTCGCATTGCCATACCAGGATTTAACCATTATGGATGCTTGTCTCGAAACCAAAACCAGTTACCTCGATACGGCCAATTATGAGCCTAAAGAGGAAGCAAAGTTCGAATATTCGTGGCAATGGGCTTATCAGGACCGCTTTAAACAAGCAGGCATTACGGCGATTTTGGGTTGCGGCTTCGATCCTGGTGTTACCAGTATTTATACCGCTTATGCAGCCAAGCACCATTTTGATGAAATGCATTATCTCGACATTGTAGATGCCAATGCTGGCAGTCATGGTAAAGCATTTGCAACCAATTTCAACCCTGAAATTAATATCCGCGAGGTAACCCAAAAAGGGAAATATTGGGAGAATGGTAAGTGGGTTGAAACAGAACCACACGAAATACATATGCCGTTAAATTATCCTGAAATAGGCCCAAAGGAGAGTTATGTGATATACCACGAAGAACTCGAATCGCTGGTAAAAAACTTTCCAACCCTAAAACGTGCACGTTTTTGGATGACTTTTGGCTTGGAATATTTAACCCACCTGCGGGTAATTCAAAATATTGGAATGGCACGCATCGATCCTGTTATGTATAAAGGCATCGAAATTGTTCCTATTCAGTTTTTGAAGGAAGTTCTTCCTAATCCTGGCGATCTGGGGGCAAACTATACCGGCTGGACTTCCATTGGTTGCCGCATAAAAGGTATTAAGAACGGAAAAGAGCAAACCTACTACGTATACAATAATTGCAGTCACGAAGTGGCTTATAAGGAAACCGGAACACAGGGCGTAAGCTACACCACCGGCGTACCAGCGATGATCGGCGCCATGATGTACCTGAAAGGGCTCTGGAAAAAACCAGGCGTATACAATGTAGAAGAATTCGATCCCGATCCGTTTATGAAAGAACTGAATATCCATGGCTTACCCTGGAAAGAACTTTTCAACGTCGATTTGGAAGTGTAAGGATTAGTCGTAAGTATATAGTCGTAAGTTGAAAGCTGAAAGCTGAAAGTAAATAGTCGTAAGTCGTAAGACAATATCGGACGTAAAATATAAAGCCAGATCTCCAATGTGAGGTTTGGCTTTTTTAATTTACTATTTTTGAAAATTATATTTGACCAATTAAGGAATATTGAAAATATGCCAATAGATTTTACTAAAATACCTTCTCCCTGTTATTTGCTCGACGAAAGCCTGTTGCGGAGGAACCTCGAAATAATCCGCCGTGTGCGCGATGCTGCCGATGTTGAAATAATTATGGCATTTAAGGGATTTGCAATGTGGAGCGTATTCCCTATTGTCCGGGAATATATTTCGGGGGCAACAGCCAGTTCGGCTTTTGAAGCAAGATTGGCGGTTGATGAGATGAAATCGCTGGCTCATACCTATGCTCCCGGTTATAGGGATTATGACTTTGCCGAAATCATGAAAAACAGCAGTCATATTACCTTTAATTCCTTAACCCAGTTAAAACGATTTTTGCCGGATGTTAAAAAATTCGAACGCCCCATTTCGGTTGGATTGCGGGTTAATCCCGAATATTCAGAGGTGGGAACAGCGTTGTATAATCCATGTTCCCCTGGCTCACGCTTAGGAGTTATGGCCGACGTAGTGGGAGATACGTTACCCGAAGGAGTCGATGGATTGCATTTCCACACATTATGCGAGTCTTCCTCGTTTGACCTTGAAAATACCCTGGCAGCATTCGAAAAGCGCTTCGGGCATCTTATACCAAAAGTTAAGTGGATAAACATGGGAGGTGGTCATTTAATGACCCGCAAGGGGTATGATACCGAACATCTGATTCGCCTTTTGAAGGATTTTAAAAAACGATACAATGTGCATGTAATATTGGAGCCAGGAGCTGTTTTTGCCTGGGAAACAGGGTATCTGGTCTCAACTGTTGAAGATCTTGTGGAGAATAAGGGGATTAGAACAGCCATTCTGGATGTTTCGTTTACCGGCCATATGCCCGATTGCCTGGAGATGCCTTATAAACCGCGAATTATTGGTTCATACTTTGAACCGGTAGCCGGGAAACCTACGTACAGAATGGGAGGAAATAGTTGCCTTTCGGGAGATTTTATGGGCGATTGGAGTTTCGATGCTGAATTGAAGGTTGGGGATAAGATCGTATTTGAAGATATGATTCATTATACCATGGTGAAAACAACCTTCTTTAATGGAGTACAGCATCCTTCTATTGGCGTTTGGACAGCTAAAGATGAATTTAAACTGATTCGCCAGTTTGGTTACGAAGATTATAAGAATAAATTATCCTAAAAAGGTTGGAGATAAAAACTGCTTTCACAGGTTATGAAGTTACGAAAGCAGTTTTTAATCTATTAAAATAGGGTTTTTAACGCATCATCATTGGGTTGGTATAACCGCCACCAATTAATACCGATGTTAAAATTGCCGCAATCACCACATAAATAACAATAATTACAAGGAGGCTTACTACAAAGTAGGTAGTTACTTTGTCTTCGGGAGTTTTCATTAATGGGGCAATGCCCAGGTATAATAAGTATAAACCATAAAGCCCAACAATACCAAGAATACTTAACGCAGGGATAAGTTGAAATATACCCGCCAGCATCATAGGCGTATACGAATAAACCACCAACTGCATAGCCTTGCGGAAGTCTTTTGTTGAACCAAAGTTTACAGCCAGCGCATCGATAACCCATGCCGATAGGTAAGCACCGCCAACGGTTGCTACAAAAGAAACCACTGCTTGTTTTAGCCCCCACTCAATGGATGGACCAAACATATGCCCAAATCCGAATACTCCAAACCTCAGAAATGCCGCAGCAGCTGGTATGAGTGCCAGAAGCACCAGGTAAGAGGTTACTAATTCCGAAACAGAAGTTTGCTCCTGCTCAATTACAGTCCATTCTTCCTTTGGTTTAAGGATAATGTTTTTTGCTCTTTCAATCAGGTTCATAAATTCCAGGGTTTTATAAATGAATAATTTAGCATTAAAAATTAAGGAAAAATGAAATCAAAACAAAAATTTTTATTCATTCATTACATGGCAGCTTTTTTAATCGCAAAACCAGTTGGGACATTGAGTTTATCATTTGGGATTGCAATATTTTCTTCAATTTTCACTGCCTTATAGGTTATTTTGCCATACTTGGTATCCTGGTCAATCAGCGTACAGATATTATTCCAACCGGCATAAACAATAGGGTTTCCGGATGACTCCATCGAAAAAGACTCGCAATCTTTTCCGGCAATTGAGACATTCGCAAGTTTTTTAGCTTTATATTTTTTATCTGCTTTTGATATTTCATCCCAATCGAATTTGTATGCCACTCCGCGATAGCAATCGCCATCAGGGTAGGCTGTTTTTTCCTTATATACAATTGTATAACGGGTTTTTCCATCGCATAAGGTTGAACTTTTTATATTATCACCATCGTATTTTTCTTCTGCCTCTTTCATTCCATAATCGTCGAAATATAGTATGGTTTTTTCTTTTATTCCCATCATTTCACCTTCGAAAGTAACGATGGCCGATTTTATCGGGTATTTTTTTACAGTTTCTGCGGATGCATCGGCAATTGCTGGTGCAGCTTCGTTTACTATGGCAGTAGAGTCGTTTAGTGTGTTGCCTTTTTTACCTGAATTACCGCACGATGTAAGGATAAAAGCCAGGGATAGGAACCCCAGAAATGATTTTGTAGTCATAGTTTTATGTATTAAACTGGTTTAATTTATTTTATTGAAAGGTAAGAATGGCAGATTTCTTTACTATCCCCTTTTTTAAGGATATTATTTTACTCTCATATTTGGAGATCATCCGGAGTGGGCAATTCATACCTTATTGTTTAACGATTTTAAATGTTCTGGTTTCTATTCCATCTTTAAAAATTTTAATGAAATAAATACCGGGATTCATTGATTCAAAGGTTATTTCAGTTTTGTCATTTTCCAATTCCCCATCAAGAAGGACCTTCCCGTTTAAATCGAACAAAGCATATTTAATTTTCCCGGTTATTGCTTTTTCTGTTTGCAACGTGATAATAGCGTTTGTAGGGTTGGGAAAAACCGTGATCAAAAAATCAGGATCTGATAACTCATTTATCTCCGTGACCGTTATTTTGGGTTGATGAAATCCCTGGGTAATTGTAACACTCCCGCTGGTGTATGTGTCGATTACTAATTCTCCCAGCGTATAAGATAACGTGCCGGAACTGTTTTGTAAGGAACCTCCCATGGAGGAAATTACCTGTTGGGCTTCAATAACCTCATTTCCCCATAAAGTTAAACTAGCTGAGATCATAAAAATTATTCGTTTTTTCATATACAGGGTTTAGTTTTATTTGCTTAGGGAGTTTTGTTTTAGCTTTTCTATTTCAGCCTTTATTTCAGTGAGGGTTGCTTCCAAAGCCTTGTTCTTCTCGTCAAGTTCTTTAACAGCATTAATTAGCGGAATTACAAACTCAGCATACGAAAGGTTCATGGTCTTTTCTTTATCATCATCGATCACCAGGCCACTAAATTCGATATTCAATTCTTTAAGCGTTTGTTCCACTTCCTGGGCAATTAGGCCATCGCGACGGCGCTTATTTGTATCTTGTTTGTAATTATAGCTTACCGGTTTCAGTCGATTAATAAAATTTAATCCTAATTTATTGGTATAGACAATGTTTTCTTTAAGCCGACGATCCGAATAATTAACCCACGCTCCATAGCCACCTACCGTAATTGCACTGGCATTGCCCAATACAATTTTATTGCTGGAAATAACATAAGCCTGATAGCCGATAGCTGTTGAATTAGAGACATTGCCTGCCACATTGGAATTAAAACCCAGAGCAGTATTATTCGAACCGGTATTATTGCCTATCATCGAATTTTTACCAATTGCAGTATTACCATTTCCCGAAGTATTTGAATTAAGTGCTTCTACCCCGCTTGCCACGTTATCGAAACCAATAGTGTTTGATTTTAGCGCATTATAGCCTGTAGCAGTGTTATCCCACCCATCATTATTTGTTAAAGCCATATATCCGATGGCTGTGTTTTTGTCGCCCTCCATATTGTTGGTTAATGAAAAATTACCGACTGCAACATTCCATTTTCCGGTCGTGTTCTCAAAAAGGGCATCATATCCAAGAGCCGTGTTATTATTTCCGGTTGAATTTTTATAGAGTGCCGATGTACCTATTGCATTATTATAGCTTCCTGTTGAATTTAAGTAAAGCGACTGATAACCTAATGCAGTATTATTATTCCCGGTAGTATTTGTATAAAGTGCATTTACACCGTTTGAAGTATTATAAGCACCTGTTGTATTTGCATAGAGGGCTTGAAAACCCAAAGCCGTATTTTTATTGCCTAATGTATTTGTAAATAATGTTTTAGAACCGATGGCAGTATTCTGAATCCCCGTATTGTTATACAATGCAGAATCGCCAACGGCCACTGTATTCGAGCCCGTTGTATTCTTATTTAAAGTCGATATTCCAATTGCTACATTAGAATAACCAGTAGTATTTGAATTTAATGAGTTATAGCCAAGAGCAGTATTGAGGCTCCCTGTTGTATTTGAAAATACCGATCTATAACCAATTGCTGTATTGAAACTACCGGAGCTATTATAAAAAAGAGCACTGCCGCCAGTTGCACAATTATAACTTCCAAAAGTATTTGTATAAAGAGTACCTTCTCCTATTGCAATATTATTACTTCCCGTTGTGTTATATTGAAGACTTTGCGTGCCATAAGCGGTATTATAGTTCCCACTTATATTTGCTAAAAGTGAAAACGTACCAAAAGCAGTATTGGATTTCCCAGTAGTATTAGAGTTCAAAGCCTGGTAGCCATTTGCCGTATTTTTTATTCCTGTGGTGTTGCTCGAAAAACTTTGATAGCCTGTAGCTGTATTATAGTTTGATGCATCAATAACTGTAGGTTTATTGGTTAAATCGTTGTAATTGCCGCTAAAAATAGCAGGCTTATTCAATAAATCGTTATAGCTCCCGCTGATGGCAACTGTTGAAAAGGTTGGTTTTCCGGTTAATGCAGTCCAGGTTCCGCTAAACAGAGTTGGTTTATCTGTTAAATCGGCATAATTCCCACTGAATAAGGCGGGTTTTCCGGTGAGGTCGGTGTAAGCTCCGCTAAAGCCATTGCCTGCTTTGGTCGCATATAGGGCATATGGTACGCTGAGCAATTGGCTGGTGCCCATAATTAAACCATCTACAGTGGTTTTAATATAGTAAGTTTCCGTGCCCCAGTTTATAGTGGAGATTGATCCGGCAATTAGGGTTCCTTTGCCAATTTGCAAATTAATCAGGCCAAAGGTATTGGTGGTAACTGTAAATGATTCAGAATAAACAGCTGAACCTGTGGAGGACCCTTGTAATATATCTATTCTTACTACAGCAGCCGTATTGGCTTTTATTGTTCCTGCGGCATCGCGTAATACAGCCTGATAATTGAAACTGGCAGGTGCCTGGCCGAAAAGGTTCGTTGCAATTAGTGTAAAAGCAAAAAGGGAAAGAAAATTTTTCATGTGTCTATTTTTTGATTTTTAAATTAAGGTCACATGGAACATCCTTATAGTCATACCCTTGTGTTTTGGGCTTCTCTACATGGATGTTTCATGGGTTTAAGAATAATGTTTTAGTGAACCAAATAATTGTGTTTTACAAAAACTACTTAAAAATAAGCCGTTATAAAGGAGTATGCTCCAGTTTTACTGTATAGGTTATAACAAATATTCCAACTACAGCCGGAATAGTTTTATCAATTAACATAGACTTTTCATTAACATCCTTTTCTTTAATTTGCAATGATCTTTTGGTAAAATCGTACATTCCGGTTATTCCGGCTTGCGACATAAAAGCAGCTGAAGCCCAGGTGCTTGGGGTGTTTATTGTTTCACATTTCCCAGGTTCGGGAGCTGGATCCCAAAATGAACCGGTTTGTCTTTCATAAGGGCTGGGCATACTAAGCATAGGGTCAAATGAAATGGTAGCATCGTTTGCCGAGCAAACATCAATCGTTAAATCAGCATCCAATTGCTGGTGGAATGGCACTAATTGTAGCCATTTGCCACCGCATTTGGCATGTTCTTCATCCTTTTCAAGGTTGCCCGAAATAAACTCGACATTGGCAGTAGAGGTAAACCGGTTTAAATTTTCATCTAACTGAAACGTTGGTTTAAATTGAGTAAATACATCAATACTATTGTCGGTAGTAGCAAACTCGGTAATAATGGAAGCTTTGAATGTGGCGGCTTTCCGAATGGTTTCCAAATATGTATCCGAATCACAATCGGGGGCAATCATACAATAATCGCGAGTTAGAACAATTAGTTGAGGAATAACCTTAAAATTATGTTCGTTGCAAAGTTTTTTTAAGGTATTATCGCGTACTTTAGCAATGGCGTTAACTATTCCGGCTAAGAGTACCTGATGAGATTCGCCTCCCAATAGTGCATCTTGCTTGGCAATTTTTAAAACTGCACGCATAACAGGAAAATAGTAGTCGTCGATATTACCATATTGATTCATTAGCATCTGAGCTTTTTTTACTAATCGCTCACTCATGCCCGAAGCATTTAAAGATGCATCGCAATTAGGGTCATCATTCTGATCCCTCAGTAAGCACATTCCTTTCTGGGCCGCCAATAATTTATTCAAAATACCATTCTCCGGCTGACAAATAGCATCTACAAAACCATTAATTGCACCTTCCTGAGCTCGCGAAACTGTTCCGGTGCAAGGATTTATCGGCACTTTGGGGGGTTCAATTATTGTAATGGGTTGTTTGTTAAGCGCTTTTGCTTCGGCCATTGCAGCGTCATAGTTTGCTTTACATTCGCTATATGCTTTTCTGGTATCGAAAGGCTCTCCAGCCATGGTGCCACTAAAATGGTAAACGGTTAAGGTGAATATTTTACCTGATTGATCAGCTGGCATTAAATGGAGCGTATCGTTTAATCCCGTTCCCCTAATTGAATAAAACAAGGGTTTGCCGGTTTGGCTTGTAGGGAACTCAACTGTAAGTGTTGCCGGTTCTGTAAAGTTGTAACCATCAGGTCCAAATACAACTCCAGAAATTGGTTTGCACGAAAGATCTGAAGCCCCAAATGAACTTACAGGAATCATGCTAATGGTTGTTTCAACTGAAAATGGCTGTGCAGGAATGTCAAGAGTCCATATAACATTGTTTTTGTCTGTAACGCTAAAACTTTGAGGTTCTTTTCCAATATCAACGGTTGTGGTAAGACTGTTGTCGAGCGCAAAATTTACCCGCCCGTATCCGCTTTCGGGTTGGGGGGAACCATCGCCGTTATCTGTTTCTTTCTTGCAGGATAAAATAATGAAAGTCGCAATGATTAAGAATTTAATTCCTAATATTATTGATTTCGTTTTCATTTGGTAGATTGTTTGGTTTTGCTTTCAAAGGTATGGAAGCAACCTAACCAAAATATCCCCTTTTTCAGGGGTTTATTTTTTCTTATTAAAGTATAATTGGGGATTTAAGCTGGTGTGGAAATTGAATTATTGTAATGGAAGATGAAGAGGATAGAACAAAAATTCGAATTAGATGTTGATTTTTAATATGATAGCATTAATTTTAGTTGAAATTATTTTTTCGAGTAATAATATTCATTTGAAATTGCACAATAGTTATAGCAAATGTTGCTGCGAAACGAGGAAGTGTGAAAGTGTTTCTCAATCATTTTCTTTCGTATTTCCTTCTCTGGTTTTGTAAACCCGCAATTGTAAGCCGTGGCATAAAATTGCAACTTCTCAGTAGCCGATGTCCAGCGTATCTTTTCATATTTCTGATCCATAATTTTCATAAATCCAATGAGGTACTGAACCTGCCAGTTCATGGAATTCAATCGGTTAACCCTGGCAATTCGTGCTTCGGGAGTAATAGAATTGTCAACGTTTTTAAAGCGCTGGGAGTAAAATCCTGAAAGGTTTTTCGCGTCACGCTCAATTAATTCGGCAAATTCGGGTTTCATCTGGAATCGTCCCACCGAAAAATTGGCATAACTTGCTCCATATTGAACATAAAGGGTAAATAAACCCTGCATTTCCAGTGCATTTTGCAAGGCCGAGAATCGGATAATTTCAGGAAATACAATCGCTTTTGCAAAGGCAGGATCAATTCCGGATAGTCGAAGAGTGTCGGTTATCCATTGCTGCGAGGATAGATACGAATAGGCTCCAAAATATTTTTCGCCGAAAAGGATTTTGTAATTCACTTCATCTGGTTTGGAAATATCTTGCCCGGAAGATATATTAAAATATAGAAAGCTTACGAATATTAACCACTCTTTCATTCCCCGATTATATTTCTTTTGAAAATGACACCAGGTCTTTTTCGTTTTCGAGTGATAACCAATTTAAATATACTTTGCCGTCTTTCTCACTTGAGGAAGGTTTTAATGGGTAGTTATATGCCGAGCCATCACTAAACAGAATCTTATCGTACGATATTATTGCATAACGCTTACCGTCCTTTGATAACCAAATATTACAGGTGCTTAAACTAATATTTTCGAATTTTTTAACCAACACACCATTAATATATAAAGTGTCATCAATAACCATTATCCAATTGTCTCCGCCGGTTTTGGTAAATGTAGGATTGTCGGTGTAAAATCCCTGCACATCAAATGGCCCGAGTTTTGGTCCGTTACTAGTGTAAACATATGCTTTGGGAGGTCCGGCCTGTTTTGCTTTTTCTTCCTGTTCTTTTGCAAACTTCAACAATTCATCCTGTGTCATTTTTGAGAAGTCCATTTTTAATAGAGCTGGATTGAAGTTTGGATTTTCCTTTACAGCAAATACATACTTTTTGCCAGTAGCACTAAAGCGAAGGTTTTCAGCATCTCCTTCGAGCGCTGTTTTTTGTCCATCGGAAGTAACCAGGTACGATTTCATCTCTGCATCCATCGTAATAGCAACAAACCCTGATTTATCCGGCCATATTCTCATCGATTTTATGAACATATAGGGTCCAAAAGTTTTGCCGTTCAATTTTATCTGATACTGCCCTTCATCGGTCATTGCCAGATATTCCGGATCGGGAGACGTTTGCTCGGAAGAATATGCGGAGCAGGCATTATCGTTATGGGTTTCGTTACAAGCTTTAATTCCAGCTTCTTCGGTATCTTTAAACGGGCCTTTTCGCTGACCGTTTTCATATACATAAATTTTTTTGTCGGCCATGGTCACCAAATAAACCTGATTGTCCGAAATACCTAATGGCAGGCAACTTTCTGCTTCAAGAATTTTCTCGCCTTGCTGCAATGTTACCAGTAGTTTTCGGGTAACCTTAGAGGTTGTTGTTTGGGAACTGATATTTTCAATAAATATCCCTAAAACAATCAATGGAAGAATTAAATTTTTCATAAAGACATGTTTAGATCAATAGAAAAGTTGTAAGAATATTTCAAGTTTATTTACCAATTTTCAATGGAACAATGCCTAAGTGAGGAGTCAATTCAATTTCCACTTCCACACGCCCTTCTCTTTCTTCGTTTCCCTCAAAATAATTGTAACGTTTGCCTGCCGCTTTGATGGTAAAACTTCCTATAGGATTGAGAAGGAAATTGTCCAGTTCTTTGTAATTTGAAACAAGAAGTTGTTCGTATATTTCCGCGCCGTCCACACCATGGTCGGCATCACTGAAAGTATATGGGATTCCAATCCCAAAAGGGCCATCGGAGGGTACCAGTTGTTCTTCAAAATCGTCCCAGTGTTGGCCGCTTCCGCTGCCATATGGGGTTTTGCCCCCATACTTCCAATCTTTGCCACCTGAAAGCCAAATCACATAATTGGGGCTTAATGGTTGTGGTTGTCCAAATGGAGCATTATAGGGTTTTATTTCCAAACCAACCGATTCCATTTCATTTGTTCCCGATGCCTTATAGGTATAGGTTGTTACCAACTTATTTGATTTCGTTTTCTTCGAAGTTTTTGTAACCGAAACCTCGAGAGGGAATTTTATAATGTTGGAAGCCTCTCCCTTGTCGTCATATTCCGAATAATTAGAAGAGCCTGTTAAAATTGGACAATGCATGGATGGCGAACAATCGTTCCTTGTTTTGGAATTGGCCTCGTAACGTTTAAGACTAAAAGTAATAATCTGGCAGGTTAATTTGCTTTTAATACTCACTTCATGTGTTTCAATTTGGTTAGGTTCTTTTTTTGATGGATAATATAAGGTATTTGAATAGTTAATTTTGATTTCAGCATCAAGCATTTCGTCATCCTCAAAAAGATTCGTTTGGGCACAAACGGCACTTGTTAAAAATCTTAAAATCAATAGTATAAAGATATGTTTAAGGTTTGTAGTCATTGCACTTTTATTAATTGGTTGTAAGAAAAAGCAAGATTATTGCGTGACATATTCTTACTAATTTTTTGGGGTTATCCATTCAGTATCCTCTTATTGATTTTTGCTTTTATGAGTACAATTAAAATAACAAGGGAGAAGTTTGATGTTATTTCAAAACCTCTCCCGGTGCTATTGTGATTTATAATTTGATAAACTCAACCCTTCTGTTTTGTGCTTTGTTTGCCGGTGTATCGTTAGGAGCCACCGGTTTTGTTTCGCCCAAACCATCGGTTTCGATTCGCTCAGCCTTCACCCCAAACGATTTGGCAAGTTCAGCTTTAACCGAAGCGGCACGACGCTTCGATAAGTCAAGGTTCTTTGCATCATCGCCATCCGAATCGGTATGCCCCAATATTTTAACGCGAACATCCGGTACTTCATTCAATATTCCTGCAATTTCCTTAAGTGTACCATACGATTCTGGCTTCACTTTATCAGAATTTATATCGAAATAGATACCATAAGTGACTAGTTTTCCTTCAGTCATAAGCTTATTACGAGTGTCGGGAGCCCCTGCAGCAACCCTGAAATTAGAGATCATAGGGTTACCGGATTCCCATAATTCGAATCGCATCATATTAGATTTAAAACCTGGTTTAAAGACCTTTGGTAAATCAAAAATCTTTACCTGATCGAGATATACTCGAAGTCTGGTTTTTTGCACCCAAAATGAAAGGCGATATTTTTTACCAGGTTCCATAATAGCATCGTCTTTTTCGCCGCTAATGGTGTATCCTGATTCATCATAAGCGCTATAAGTACCCCTATATCCGAAACTCATTTTAATACCACCATTTAGCCCCGGAACAGCCCCACCTTCGTTCAGGTCTTTGGGATTCTCGGCACTGTAGAGATAAAATCCATATTCAAAGGCTGTATTATCTGGTTCATTAGGGGAAACAATAGCATCATATTCAATAGTATAATTGTCTGGCAAATTAATTCCATTATCAAGGGCAATGCAACCCGAGCCAACCATTTTAAACCAGTTACCCGGATAAAGATTGGTGGTAACTACTTCGCCCGAAGCATTTGTATTCCATAAAGCTGGAAAATCGCCAGCATTATCCTGACTAAAATCGTCGTAAAAAATAACTTTTTGACCTGGAATGAAATCATACTTCGAATAAGCTGTTAGCGATGGCTCTTGCTTTACAACTGGTTTTACACTGGCTTTTTCAGTGGTGTTATCTGTGTCCTGATCGGTTTTTTCTTCTTCTGCCGGGGTTTCTTCGTTACTCGTCTTTTCTTTTTTCTTAAATAAACTTTTTACTCCATCTTCAACAGCATCCAAACTTCTATCAATTCCTTCATCGGTTTTTTGGTCTGCCCGGTTAATGGATTTATCCTTCACTTTTCCTTTTACATCTATTTGAGCCAAGACAGGATCCGAAAGGTGAGTGGACAGAAAAACTACTGCGATAATTAATAATAATGTTCTCATAGGTGTATAGTTGAATTTGAATAATTTGGTTACTTGAAAGTACAATATATTCGTTATTATTGGTGTATGGAAATTTCCAGTCATTATTTTATAGCAATCTAACATTATCAATTTATGGTAAAGGTAAGTGGAAGCCTCTGCTCAACTATCCCCTTTTTAGGGGATTTTATTTTTGTTGCGATGCCTTAGTTTTGTCTAACTGCAATTATTTATAGGGTAATTATATATACCAGAGCTGATGGGGAAAAACGTCATAATGTCAAACGAAGGAGCTATTCAATTTAGCCATGCACTGGAACTGCTCAATTCATCAATTAAGGAGTTGTCGCAGATTGCCGATAGTTTAATACCCGAAAACCTTATTCGCGAAGGTATTGTATTTTATTTAACAGATTTTTGTACTTCTCTTGAAAATGATTGTGGTATAAAAACCAGCTTTGTTTCTGAAATAGAAGGCTTTTCTTTTTCTGAAGAAATTGAATTAATGCTGTATCGGAATTTTAAGACAATGATAGGGCTCGTTTTAAAACATGTTCGATGTTCTGAACTGACTATAAGACTTATCTGTAAAGGAAATTTGCTACAGATCATTGCTCAGGTTACTGGGGAAATAACAACTCCATTATCGTCAAATAGCTTGTTAAATGAAGAAACAGAGCAACTTAAATTTAACCTCAGTAAAGTGAACGGTTTGTTCCAAATTAAACCGGGAAAAGAGAAGGAATATGAGTTTGAGATTGCTTTCCAAATCTAATATTAACAAACTGTTTAAACTTAACACAGAGAATTCATTATGAATATTAAAAGATAGTAGTGAATTCAAATAACAATGACCGAATAATCAATGTTGTTTTTTGAGAAGGCACAGAGATCACAGAGGGGAAATCGCCAGCGATTTCTAAAACTCTGTGTCCTCCGTGCCTTCTCAATACCATAAATTGTTTAAAAGCATTAATTTTCAAGGTTCAGAATTCTTTTTGAGAGCAAAACGGCTTTCTCTGTGTTATAAAAAAATTATGCATATTTTAAACCGTCTCTTACAATTTGTGCTTTCATTCAAAGATTTGTTTATTTTTATCTACCCTTTTATCTCAGAACGCTAATTATCCTTGCATGAAACTATCTAATCTAATTTTCTTTTTAATACTGTTCTTTGGAAATGTTTCTGGTTTTAGTCAGAATAAGCCCACTAATGATTCAATAAGGATAGATTTTTTTTTAAAAGAATCGGTTCGTTACTCCGGCAAAAATCCTGATTCTAGTTTCTTTTATGCAGATAAAGCATTAAAGGATGCCTATAAAACAGGATCTTCAAAATATTTATCTCTTGCTAACCAGCGACTAGGTCGGTATTATATTTCAAAAGAAAACTTTGGTGCTGCGGCAAATCATTTTATTACGGCATTAAAACTTGAAGAACAGCGAAACGATGAGAGCCGTATTGCTGACCTAAACGATGACTTAGGCCGGATATATTCGTTGCTGGAAAAATTCGGAAAATCGCTGGGCTATTATAACCAATCTCTTTCCTATTATTTGAAAAAGAAAGATACCCTGAATATTGCAAAAATGTATAGCCACATTGGACAGCTTTATAGTAGCAGGGAGTATTGTGAAACCCGAAGTTATGAGCAGAAGGTTAGTGATTATAACGATGCTATCGGTTATTTTGAGAAGACAATGCAATTGTGTGAGAAAATTGGGGCAAAACCGGGCATTATAAATGCTTATTTAAATTTAGCATCCATCTATAACCGGATGCAAAAACCTGAAAAGGCCCTCACGTATGGGTTAAAAGCAATGGATTATTATAAACAGGAAAACGATTGGAATGGTATTTCCGAAACATTTTACACTTTGGGAATAACATACCGGCGATTAAAGCAATATCAAAAAGCGGCAGATTGTTTAAATGAGGCGATTCGTATAGGGAAGAGGCTAAATATTACTGAAGGGATACAATTTGTTTATAGCGAATTGGCTCAGGTATATGAAGATGCCGGAGAGTATAAGAAATCGCTCGCCAGTTATATTACTTATATGACTATCAGAGACTCCGTTTATAATAATGAAAAATCCAGGCAAATTTTCGAACTCGAAACAAAATATCAAACCGAAAAAAAAGAAAGGGAAATACTAGCGCTTGAAGTTGATAAAAAGAGAAAAAGCGATTTCATCGTGTTTTTATTACTTGCCTCTGCTGTTATTGCAATGGGAGCAGTTGTGCTGGTTTCAAAAAACCGGAATAAGCGTTTGATAGCTGAAAAGAATTCGAAAATACATGAGCAAAAAATAGCCGAGCTGGAAAAAGACCGGCAACTTGTGGCGGTAAATGCATTGTTGCATGGCGAAGAAACGGAACGTGGGCGATTAGCGCGAGACCTTCACGATGGATTGGGAGGATTGCTTTCGGGTATTAAGCTTACCCTTACCAACATGAAAGGGAATATGGTTTTACCGGGAGAACGTGTGGCGCAATTCGATCACGCATTGGGACTTTTGGATTCATCAATAGGCGAATTACGCAGAGTTGCGCATAATATGATGCCCGAAGCCTTGGCGAAATTCGGGTTAAAAGATGCCTTGTCTGATTTTTGCGATGGATTAGGAAATACTAGTGAATTGGATGTAAAATTTCAATTTTTTGGCAATCCTAATCGACTGGAGCAAAAATATGAAATAGGACTCTATCGAATCGCCCAGGAACTAATCAACAATGCAATCAAACATGCCGAAGCCACCGAAATTTTGGTACAGGTAGTGCAAGATGAACAGCGGGTAAACCTTACTGTTCAGGATAATGGAAAAGGGTTCGATCAAAATAGTTTAAAAACTTCGAAAGGCTCTGGTTTGACTAATATCCGCTCCCGTATTGAATCACTGAATGGAACAATTGATAGTAAGACTGACATCGGGAAAGGTTCGGAGTTTTTAATTGAATTTAGTTGGTCATAAAACTTTGTTTTAGTTACGTTTTAAAGAATTAACTTCTATACTACCTTGAAATAAACAAAATATATGAATAGAATTCTTTTAGTAATAGTATCCCTTTTTTGGATCAATTCGACTGGTGCTCAAACCAGTTCTCCTAAAATCGATTCTCTGCAAAGTTTATTAAAGAACAATCGGTTTAAAACACCCACAGAAAAGCTTGAAGTTCTGAGTGCTTTAACTTCCGAATATATGGAATCTGATTTAGTGAAAGCCGAATCAATTGCAAACGAGCAAATTAAACTGGCCCGCCAACAAAGTAATAATTCCTTCATAAATGATGCGTTGGAAAATTTTGGGCAGTTATTTTACTATCAGGGCCGGAACGACACTGCGCTCTATTGCTATAATCTTGCATATAATTATTATAAGTCGGCATCCGATCCTCAAAAAAAATATCATGTTCTGAATAACATCGGAAATGTTTACAAAAACACCGGTAAATTCGATACTGCCATTGTTATTTACCACGAAGTGCTAAAATATTATGAGCAGGTAAAAAACAAAGAATGGGAATCAAAGCTTCTGGCTAATATTGGTTCCTTGTACTATACTTCGGGGAATGAGTCAAAAGCCAAAGAATATACGCTTAAAGCCATTTCACTTCAGCAGGTGTTAAGTGACAAATCCGGTCTGGGAGTTTCTTTGGTAAATCTGATGGTGTACGCTTTAAATGCCGAAAATTACAAGGAAGGAATAAAATATGGGGACGAAGCGCTTATAGCGCTCAAAGACGTTAATAAAGCATACTATGCCAGTGCCTTAATCCGCACCGGATATTGTTATTACATGGAGGGGGAATATGAAAAGGCTATCCAATACACCTTAGAAGCAATTAAAATTAACGAAGAAAATAAGAGTAAAGTGGGGATGATGGAATCGTACCGTACCCTTGCCGATTATTATGTGGAACAAAAACAATATGTAAAAGCCAAAGATATTGGAATTAAAGCCCTGCAAATAGCCGACACTACGAATCGATTCGATTTGCGCCATATATACGACTTGCTGAAGCGTGTGTCGATTTACCTGAATGAGCCTGAAAATGCAATTAAGTATTCCGGATTGCAGATAAAAGTTATTGAAGAATTCTTAAATAAAGATTGGGCTGAGAAGATATCGGATGCGGATATAAAATACCAAACCGAGAAAAAAGAAAAAGCAATACTCACCCTGACTGCAGAAAAGAATACACAGAAAATTCTTATTTATTCTTTAAGTGCGGTTCTTGCTCTAGGAGGTTTGCTGGCCTATTTTGTTTATCGAAATATTAGAAGTAAAAAAACGATTGCAGAACAAGATGCTTTATTAAAAGAAAAGCAGATAATTGAACTGGAAAAAGATCGCAAATTATTGGCTACCCAATCGGTTTTAAAGGGGGAAGAAGCTGAACGTAGCCGGTTAGCCCGTGACCTACACGATGGATTAGGCGGTTTGCTTACCAGCGTTAAACTTTCGTTGGCAAATGCAAAAGGGAATTTTATTATTACAGACGATGGTGTTGCCCAATACGACCGTGTTTTGGGCTTACTGGATACATCGATGCGCGAGCTTCGCCGGGTAGCCCACAATATGATGCCCGAAGCCCTGGTGAAATTTGGTATAAAAGATGCTGTTTCTGACTTTTGCAATAATCTGGGAGATAATAAACGTGACGTAGCTATTCAATTTCAGTTCTTTGGAGAAGAAACCCGAATCGACTCAAAATTTGAAATCGCCATCTATAGAATAACCCAGGAACTGGTTAATAATGCGTTGAAGTATGCTCAGGCCACAGAGCTTTTAGTTCAGTTAGTTCAGGAAAAAGAAAGGGTTCATCTTACAGTTCAGGACAATGGAAAGGGATTCGATACCCGTATTCTTAAAACGTCTAAAGGAGCCGGATTTGCGAATATTACCTCCAGAGTTGAATCGTTAAATGGAAACCTGGAAATTTATTCTGAACCCGATAAAGGTGCCGAGGTAACCGTAGAATTTACGTGGCAAACAAACTCCGAAAACTAACCTAAATCCATATACCATGATCGATGTTTTAATTATTGAAGATCACCCGGTAGTGGTGGAAGGGATGAAAAAACTTCTGCTCGATTCCGGCTTGGCAAAACTTTGTGTAACAGCCTCGACCGGAAAAGAAGCGCTTACATATCTCAGAAATTTCAATCCGGATATTGTTCTGCTCGATATTAACCTTCCCGATATTAACGGGATTGATTTGTGTAAGACCTTGAAACTGCAATATCCAACAATAAAGATATTAGCCATAAGTTCATTTAGTCAACGCAGCTATATTGTTCGCATGATGGAGAATGGTGCCATGGGATATTTACTGAAAAATTCCTCCGAAGAAGAAATTACTGCTGCAATTCACGATATTATTGCCGGGAAAATCCATTTGGGTTTTGAGGCAAACGAAATATTAAATAAATCGGATAAAACTGATGGAGGGCCCGTTCTTTCAAGGCGCGAGAAAGAAGTGCTTCAATTTATTGGCGATGGTTTTACAAACCAGGAAATTGGCGATAAAATGTTTATCAGTCCGCTAACAGTCGATAGTCATCGTAAAAACCT